>ENA-OQNI01001668-OQNI01001668.1-human-gut-metagenome-genome-assembly--contig:-NODE-1668-length-12140-cov-3.964538_pt1 | contig 12140 bp, 10 predicted proteins | sample MGYA00242627_ERZ504876 | MGnify/ENA primary metagenome ERZ504876 (study PRJEB26092, sample SAMD00036386) | human gut metagenome | host: Homo sapiens | study: EMG produced TPA metagenomics assembly of... | reverse complement strand
ACACACTGTATTTACCGCTGAAGAGGCAAAGAAGGCTGCAAATGACCTTGGCTATCCTGTTTTAGTACGTCCTTCCTATGTACTGGGTGGACAGGGCATGCAGATCGCTATTTGTGATGAAGATATTGACGAATTTATCGGCATCATCAACCAGATCGCCCAGGAGCATCCGATCCTGGTAGATAAGTACATTATGGGTAAGGAGATTGAGGTAGACGCCATCTGCGACGGAACCGACATCCTGATCCCTGGTATCATGCAGCATATTGAACGTACCGGTATCCACTCCGGAGACAGTATTTCCGTATATCCGGCACAGGATATTACACAGCATAATGTTGACACCATTGTGGAATACACAGAAAAACTGGCTAAGGCCCTTCATGTAAAGGGAATGATCAATATCCAGTTTATCGTAGACGGGGATGACGTATACATCATCGAGGTAAACCCACGTTCTTCCCGTACCGTACCATATATCAGCAAGGTAACCGGTATCCCGATCGTTCCGCTGGCAACCCAGATCATTTGCGGCCATACCATTAAGGAACTGGGTTACAATCCAGGTCTGCAGCCGGCAGCTGATTATATCGCTGTTAAGATGCCTGTATTCTCCTTTGAGAAGATCCGCGGCGCAGATATCAGCCTTGGACCGGAAATGAAGTCTACCGGTGAGTGCCTTGGTATCGCTAAGACCTTTAACGAGGCTCTTTACAAGGCATTTGAGGGCGCTGGCATCCGTCTGCCGAAGTACAAGAAGATGATCATGACCATCAGAAAGAATGAGCAGGAAGAGGCAGTGGATATTGCCCGCAGATTTGCAAATGTAGGCTACCAGATCTTTGCTACCAAGGGAACTGCAAGAACCTTAAATGAGCATGGAGTAAAGGCCTTTGAGATCCGCAAACTGGAGCAGGAGTCCCCGAATATCCTTGACCTGGTATTAGGACATCAGATCGACCTGATCATCGATATCCCGGCACAGGGCGCAGAAAGAAGCCATGACGGCTTTGTGATCCGCCGTAATGCCATTGAGACAGGTGTAAATGTACTTACAGCCCTTGACACAGCAAGAGCTCTTGTAACAAGCCTTGAGAACCGTGCAAAAGAGCTGACACTGGTGGATATTGCAACTGTGAAGAATGCATAAAGGTGTATAAATATAAGCCCCGCCGAAGCAACGGGGTTTGTATGCTGACGATAAAAACAAGTGAGAGAGGACCCGCGCCAGGCGCGGGTTCACTTGTGCAGACGTGCAGTGGAAGAAAAACTGCCGGTGACAGGTTCTTTAAACGAAAGAAAAGCACATGGAAGCAGGTTTTAAATGCCTGTTTTCATGTGCTTTTTGTGCTTTTGCTGTTGTTGTAATGCACGTTTACAAATCCTGCGTTTTTGCCCGTGGCTGCCTGCAGCAGGCGGTTTGTCGGTTAATGGTTTGAGAAAATTATGCCACAGAAACGTCACTTGCATACTTCTCCGGATGATTGACCGGATAAGTCACTTTGCGGCCTTCTAACACCTCTGTAATGCCCAGAGCGGCCTGATAAGACAGCCGTTCCATAGCCTGCTTGCTTAAACCTGCAATATGTGGCGTTGCAATTACCTGATCCATATGCAGCAGCGGGTCGTCTGCATCTGGGATCTCACCTTCAAATACGTCCAGTGCAGCGCCTGCCAGACGGTTGGAAAGCAGCAGTTCCCTTAAAGCAGCCTGGTCGACTAATTCACCACGACCAAGGTTTAAAAGATACGCATCTGATTTCATAAGTTCCAGCTTTTCACGGCTTACCAGATGGAAGGTATCTTTTGTATATGGCAGATGAATAGAAAGAAAATCGGAATTCCGGATCACTTTGTCCAGATCACTTGTAAGAATGCCATAGTCCGCGCAGATATCTCCTGGAAGGTTTCTGCGGTATCCTAACACTTTCATTCCAAAGCCATAGGAAGCTTTTCTGGCAACTGCAGTGCCGATCCGTCCCATTCCAAGTACCCCTAAGGTCTTTCCTTCCAGATCAAAGGTAGAGATCTGTGGGCGGATGCTCCAGCCTTCTTTGCGTAAGCCGTCACGGCTTTGTGGAAGCTTCTTTGCAAGGCTTAAGATCAGTCCAAGGGTAAATTCTGCAACAGAACCGCTGTTGGCGTCAGCTGCGTTTGTTACCTGGATGCCCAGCCGTTCGGCAGCTTCTACATCAATACAGTCTACACCGGCACCATGCATGCCGATGACCTGCAGCTTCGGGCAGGAATTTAAAACACGTTCTGTAAAATGACCATTTCTTGTAAGAACGCCGTCTGCGTCATGTGCCTCTCTCATAAGGGTCTCTTCGTCATATCCGGTGCCCATGACCACCTGGTATCCATGGTCCTGAAGCAGAGTAATGCCTGCAGGGTCTACAGCTTCTGTGATTAAAATTTTTTTGCTCATATACATTACCTCCTACCGGAAAAATCTTCTGAAAACAATGACCAGAACTGGCCGATCAACCTCATTTGCCAATAGTCTAGCGAAAAGTTAGTTCTAAAACAAGTTGCAAACTGTACACCAAATGCGTATAATAATGGACATATTGTACATCTTACTGTTTTCACATGGACACATTTCAACTTGCAGGTATCCGGAAAGGAGCACACTATGGCATTTCTTGTAAAAGACCTGGTGGACCGGCAGATCTTCGGCGGAGTCAGGCTGGTAGCAGGCGTTTTAAATGTTTCAAACCCTATTTTATGGGTCAATGTAATGGAAATACTGGACACTCCCAGATCTTTTAATGAGGGTGAGTTAGTGGTGTCTACCGGGTATGGCTTGGAGGACCAGTCTCTTCATAAGGACCTGATCCACCAGCTGAAAAAAAGAGGGGTCAGCGGTCTGGCGATCCAGCCGGGCTATTATATCGATCAGATCCCGGAATACATTATAGAAGACGCAAACAAGGAAGGACTGCCGGTGCTGGAACTGCCGGAACGGCTGTCATTTTCAGAGATCCTTCATGTGCTTATGGATCAGATCACGGAAAACAATCTTATTTCCAGAAAGCTGGTCCAGGGACTGGACACACTGCGCATTGCACTTGGAAAAAAATTAAATATCAGTGAAAAGAAACTATTTGAAAAAGAACAGCAGGTATATCTTTTTCTCATCTGCCTTACAGGAAAAAACAGCCGGGACGAGGAAAGTCTCCGGCAGGGAATGGGAAAAGTAGGCTCTTTTCTTTCTTCTATGTCAAAAACCTGTATTGGTGAGACCTTGCCAGATGGAACCGGTATGTTTCTGGCGCCCTTTTCCGATGGAGAAGCATTTACAGATGCCATGTATGATTTCAGCATTTTCCTTACCTTTCTTTCGGAAAATGAAGAGATCAACTTTTATGTAGGTGCCCAGCCTTTAAAAGAAAGCAGGGATCTGCCTGACTGCGTAAAAGAAGCCTACGATCATATCTGTTTGCTGGACCGGATCGGGGCAAAACGGGGGATCTGTACCTTTGATAACCGACTTTTAGTGGAACTTCTTGGGACGCTTCATCAAAATGAGTATTCTATTGTATTGGGAAACCAGGCATTACAGAAACTCTTGGACCATGACCGGTATAATCACACAGGCTATGTACATACCATCCGTATCTATCTGGCACACAACTGCAATGCTACGAAAACAGCGGAACATCTGTACATCCACCGCCATACACTGATGAAGCGGCTGCAGAATATTTCCGCTCTCTGCGGCATTAATTTTACGGATTATTACATGCGTGTATACATGTCTTTAGCCATTCTGATCCATGATTATTTTACTTATTGATCCATAGGGGCTACAAAATATTTCAGAGGGTGAAACGAATTTTTTTACCAAAACTTTAGTAAAAAAACTTGACATCACCTAAAAACTGGTGTATCATTCGACACATCAAAAATAAATAAGCAAACGGAGCCGAAAAGGCATAAATGATTTCAAAGAGGAAATTCAGAACAATAGTCTGAGTTTCCTCTTTTGTTTTATCTGAAATCTTCCCGGCGGACCGCCGGGAGCGGTAGTTATCATTTGTTTTCAAGGCTCTGGGCAAGGAGGAAATGATTATGAAAAAAGGTTATGTGTATGCAATGATGGCTGCAGTTGCAGCAATGACAGTTTCCGGGTGTTCTTCCTCTTCTTCCGCACCGGCTTCTACAGCAGCGGAAAGCAAAACTGAAGCAGCAGCTTCTTCAGAAAGCGGCACTACTGCAGCGGACACATCCGATGTAAAGGCAGCGGTGGATACCATTAAATTCGGTCTGGTAGCTCCTCTTTCCGGTGATAACGGTGCTTATGGTACCAAGCAGGAAAAAGGTTATGAGCTGGCAATGGAAGAGATCAACGCAGCTGGCGGTGTGTTGGGAGCCAAGTTAGAGCTGGAAACATACGATGACGGCGGTGATGCTTCTACAGCAGCCAACGGAGCACAGAAGTTTGCAGATGATGACTCCATTCTGGCAATCGGCGGTTCCTGCCTTACCTCCTGTACAGCAGCCATGCTTCCTATTACAGGGGATGCAGAGATGCCTCAGTTGGTAGTAAGCTCCAGTGCAAAATCTTTAACAGGCATCAGTGATTATTTCTTCCGTATGGCGGTTCAGGATGCGGCAGTTGGTCCTCAGATCGCAAACCAGTTTACAAAAATGGGCAAGACCAAAGCAGTTACCCTTTACTGCAACAACGATTACGGCTCTGGTTTAAAGGACAGCTTCAATGCACAGTTTGAAGCAAACGGCGGACAGGTTCTTGACTCCGTACCTTATCAGGCAACTGACCAGGATTTCGCAGCGATCCTTACTACTGTAAAGAGCCTTGATCCTGACTGTATCGCTCTTTGCGGAACTACAACAGACGGAGCACTGATCATCAAGCAGGCAAGACAGATGGGAATTGAAGCACCGATCATGGGACAGCCTGGACTTTACAGCCAGAATGTCATCGACATCGCAGGAGATGCTTCTGAAGGCCTTCTTTGCAGCGGCGTATTCGTAGCAGCAGGCGCAGATGAAAAGGGACAGGAATTCGTAACCAAGTACGGCGAAAAGTACAGCGGTGAAGTTCCGGACGGATTTGCAGCATTAGCTTATGACCAGATGTATGTACTGGCAGATGCAGCAGAAAGAGCCATGAAGGAAAACGGCGGTGAACTTACAAGACAGACTCTTGCAGAAGCATTAAAGGCAACTGAGTATGAAGGCGTTACCGGTACCGTTACCTTTGATGACAACGGTGACTGGGTAAGAGATTACCTGACACTGACTGTAAAAGACGGAAAGTATGTATTATATGAAGAGTAATTCTTCAGGAAAATAGATCAAAACAGTACAGGTGGTGACAATATGTTGGTATTTTTGCAGCAGGTTATAAATGGTCTGGCACAGGGAGGTATCTACTCCCTGATCGCCATAGGCTGGACAACGGTATTTGGAATTGTAGGAGTCATTAACTGGACCCACGGTGAGATCTATATGCTGGGTGCATATACAGGTTATTTTGTAACAACTTATCTGGGACTTCCGCTGATCCCTGCGCTTCTCATTTCCATGGCAGCCGGAGCACTGATCGCAATGGCAGTAGACCAGTTTGGCTATAAGCCATTAAGAAAGAAAGGGGTTCTGGCAGCAACCGGATTTATTACCGCTTTAGGTATTTCCACGATCCTGCGCTATACTGCCAACGCTGTATTTACAGTCAACCCCAAAGCGTATCCACAGCTGGTAGACCAGAAACTGATCACCATCTGTACTATTTCAGGTCAGCCATTAACCATCAGCTCCCTTCATTTATATATCCTCATTGGAACCATTATCATCATGGTATGTCTGGAGCTGTTTATCAAGCATACTCTTACAGGAAAGGCTATGTTGGCTGCTTCCCAGGATATGCAGACCTTAGGCCTTATGGGTGTTAATGCAGAAAAGCTGATCAAAGTTACCTTTGCGATCAGCGGTGCCCTTGGAGCAGCAGCCGGTTTCTTTATTGGTACCATCTACGCCATTAACCCAACCATGGGTGCTTTAGCAGGTCTTAAAGGCTGGTCCTGTGCCATCCTTGGAGGAATCGGAAGCATCACAGGCTCCCTGGTAGGCGGTATTATCCTTGGAATTGTAGAAAACCTGACAGCAGGCTTTATTTCCACTGGTTATAAGGATGCCATTGGATTTGCGGTAATGATCCTGGTACTTCTCATTAAGCCTTCAGGACTTATGGGATATAAATTTGAAGAGAAAGTTTAAGGAGGCAGCATATGAAAAAAGAACGTTTTTTCGGAAAAAACGGACAGACTGCCTTCCTTGGAGCAGCAGTTCTGGTCTTACTGATCTGTTATATTGACAATTTCCATGGTGGAAGCGCCTGGATCCCTACTTATTTTCAGCATGTGGCAGTTAACTGTCTGATTGCAGCCATCCTGGCATTAGGATTAAACTTTGTATCCGGCTATTTAGGCCAGACTTCCTTAGGCCATGCAGCATTTTATGGCATTGGCGCTTATACAACAGCCGTATTATTAAAATATACCAACATCAGTTTCTGGATCACCATTCCTGTGGGATTTCTTCTGGCAGCTCTTGTATCTATTCCACTGGCAATGGCTTCCCTTCGTGTAAAGGGACAGTTTTTGATCGTTATCACCTATGCATTTTGCGAGATCTTACGTTTCATCGCCATTAATACAGCAGCTTTAGGTGGAACAGCCGGTATACCGGGACTTAAATCCCCGGAGATCTTTGGTATTAAGATCACCAAGCTGGCAGCTTCCAGCAAAGGCGGTTACATCCTGATCCTGTTCTTGATCGTAGCAGCAGTAGCATTTTTCGCATGGAAAACAGAACATTCCAGGATAGGCTATGCTTTTTCAGCCATCAGGGAAGATGAGATCGCAGCTGTTGCCATGGGTATTAACACTAAGTATTACAAGGTACTTGCCATGGTGATCTCAGCAGTGATCTGCAGCATTGCAGGAAGTTTTCAGGCAGTGTTTGCAAGCATGGTCAGCCCGGAGCTTTTAAACTCTACCAAGTCCATTTCCATTCTTACTATGGTAGTTATCGGTGGACGCAGAAGCATCAAAGGTATGATCTTAGGAGGTATCCTTCTTACCATTCTTCCTGAGTTATTCCATTCCGTAAAAGACATTGCAGGACTTCCATTTGACCCATGGATGATCCTTTACGGCTTCCTTCTTGTATTTATGATGCGTTTCAGACCGCAGGGCATCTGGGGCGTGACTAAAAAGGAAACAGCAGAAGTGGAAGAGGGGTGATGGATATGCTGCTTGAGACAAAAAAAGTAACGAAAATATTCGGCGGACTTCACGCCAACAGTGATATTGATTTTTCCATTGATGAAGGCGAGATCGTAGCCATCATCGGACCAAATGGTTCAGGCAAGACTACATTTTATAATGTACTTACAGGAATTTCCCCTGCAACCAGAGGCCAGATCATTTTCAAGGGCAAAAGCATAGAAAAAATGCAGCCGGAAGCTATTACCCGCCTTGGCATGGCCCGTACTTTCCAGAATATCCGTCTTTTTGGAAATATGACAGTAGCGGAAAATATCATTATTGCCCGCCACTGCAGAAGAAAGACCGGTATCTGGGACTCTTTAATAGGAAGTCCAAGACTTAAAAAAGAAGAGGCGGAAAACCAGGAATACATTAAGAAATGTCTGGAATACGTAGGTATTTATGATAAAAAAGACTGGCTGGCTAAAAATCTTCCATACGGCATGCAGCGCCGACTGGAGATCGCCAGAGTCCTGGCAACAGAGCCAAGCCTGATCCTACTTGATGAGCCGGCAGCAGGCATGAACCCACATGAAAAGGATGAGCTGGTGGAGATCATCAATCGCCTGAAAGCAGAGAAATATTCCATTATCCTCATTGAACATGCCATGCGTATGGTCATGAATATTGCAGACCGGGTGGTAGTATTTGACCACGGACAGAAGATCGCAGAAGGACTGCCACAGGATGTAAAAAATGATCCTGTTGTGATTGAGTCTTATCTGGGAAAGGGGGCATCTGCAAATGGCGATGCTTGATGTAAAAGACCTGAATGTATATTATGGCAAGATCCATGCTATTAAAAATATAAGTCTTACAGTAGAAGAAGGAGAGCTGGTCTCCCTGATCGGGGCAAACGGCGCAGGAAAGACCTCTCTTTTGACGGCTATTATGGGCCAGATCCCGTCTACAGGCCAGATCAGCTTTGAAGGCCAGGCAGTCCACGGAAACGGAACCATGGAGATAGTAAGAAACGGTATGACCATGGTACCGGAAGGCAGACGTGTATTTCCAAGAACTTCTGTAATGGACAATCTGCTGTTAGGCGCTTACAGCCGTAAGGATAAGGAAAATGTAAAAGGCGACTTAAACAAGATCTTTGAAATGTTCCCAAGACTGTTAGAACGTAAAAACCAGCTGGCAGGCACCTTATCCGGCGGCGAACAGCAGATGCTGGCTATGGGGCGCGCACTGATGTCAAGACCAAGACTTCTGCTCCTTGATGAGCCGTCTATGGGACTTTCACCAAGACTGGTTGACCAGGTATTTGATACCATTGTTTCTATTAATAAGTCAGGAACCACCATTATGCTGGTAGAGCAGAACGCAAACCAGGCTCTTCGTGTGGCAAAAAGAGGCTATGTAATAGAGACGGGTGAGATCGTTCTTTCGGATGATGCAGATAAGTTATTGTCCAACCCGCAGGTGAAGGAAGCATATCTGGGTGGTTAAAACACGGGAGTAATTGGAAAAATCTGGAAAATACCACTTGAAAATTGCAATCTGGGAAATAGGATCTGGAAAGGCGGGAGCAAAGGTGAAAGTACTGGTATGGTGTGCTACTGCAGAGGACTGCAGGGTATTTGAACAGTATAATATGGGAAGAATTGAGTTTGAATATACTCCGGATACATTAACAGAGGAAAATGTTTCCTCCTGTAAAGGCTATGAAGGGATCGTGATCCAGACCAGGTGCATGATCACGGAAAAGGTAGCAGCCCTTTTGGCAGAGGCAGGAGTAATATTTATCGCCTGCCGTTCCGCCGGTTTTGACCATGTAAACTTGGCAGCCATAAAGAAATATGGCATCAAGGCCTGCAATGTTCCTTTGTATTCTCCAAATGCCATTGCGGAATACGCCGTCATGGCATCTATGATGGCGCTGCGGAAGGTAAAAAAGCAGCTGCACATGACAGAAAAAGGAGATTATACCTTAAAAGGTCTGCGCGGCCAGGAACTGCGTGACCAGACCATTGGTATTATCGGAACCGGCCGGATCGGCATGGAAAGTCTGAAAATATTTTCCTCTTTCACAAAGGATATTTTACTCTACGACCCTTATCCAAGAGAAGACGCGAAAGCAATGGGAATCTATGTTTCTCTGGATGAGATCTACGAAAAGTCAACACTCTTAGTATTTCACTGTCCTTTTACAAAAGAAAATTTCCATATGGTAAATGGTGACAGCATCCGTAAAATGCGCACAGGTGTGGTCCTTGTAAACCCGGCAAGAGGGGGACTTTTTGATCATCAGGCTGTATTAGAGGGCTTAAAAGAAGGAAAGATCGGTGCCCTTGCAATGGACGTTTACGAGGATGAAAAAAATTATCTGCGTAAGGACCTGAAAGGGGAAAGTACAGGTGATGCTGTATTTGACCAGCTTATTTCAAGAGAAGATGTGATCTATACTGCCCATACTGCTTTTTATACAGACCGTGCGATCTTTAATATGATCGAGACCACAGTGGAAAATCTCTGGGAATACGGACAGACAGGAAGCTGTGCTCATGAACTGACCTAAGAGAGCGTTTACAGGGATAAAGGGTACAAAATCAGGGAAAAGAGGGACCTAGATATGGAAAAAGAGTTTGATATATTAACGGGTGCAAAACGACTGGATGAAGTACGGTTTTCCAAGATTCGTACAGTAATGGATATGGTAGCTGACCTTCGTGCCAAAGGGGAGAAAGTGCTGGCATTAAGCGCCGGAGAACCGGATTTTGACACACCGGCCCCTATTAAAGAGGCAGTGATCAAAGCCTTGGAAGAAAATTATACCCATTATGGCTCCAACAGAGGCTATCCGGCTCTTAGAAAACTTCTGTCAGAGAAACTGGAAAAAGAGACAGGGGTTTCCTATGATCCGGAGACAGAGATCATTTTCACCACCGGCGGTGCAGAAGCCTTAAACAATGCCTTTATGGCAGTGGTAGATCCGGGAGATGAGGTGATCGTATTTTCACCGGCTTTTATCACCTATGAAAATCTGGTCCATATGTGCGGTGCAAAACTGGTAAAAGTGCCTTTAAAGAAGGAAAATAACTATCAGATCGATATGGATGATCTGAAGGCTGCTGTTACAGACAAGACAAAGCTTCTGGTGATGAACAATCCAAACAACCCAACGGGCGCTGTTTACAGCAAAGAGTGCTTAGAGCAGGTATGTGAGCTGGCAAAGGAGAAGAACTTCCTGATCCTTTCTGATGAAATGTATTCCAGACTGGTGTATGGAGACGGAAAATTCTATTCTATTGCCTCTTTCCCGGATATGAAGGAGAGGACCATTATCATCAATGGTTTTTCCAAGACCTATGCAATGACCGGCTGGAGAGTAGGCTACGTGGCAGCTCCTGCAAAGCTTCTGCCAAGTATCTTAAAGGTACATCAGTACTGCAGCACCTGTTGTCCTACCTTTATCCATGTGGGTCTTGCAAATGCACTGGACCTGCCGGAAACAGAAGAGGCAGTGTGCAAAATGGTAGATGCGTTTGCAAAGAGACGGGAAGTGCTGATTGAAGGACTGGATCAGATCCCGGGAATTACCTATGTGAAGCCGGAAGGCGCTTTTTATGCCATGGTGGATGTATCCGCTTTTGGGGTAGACGGAGATACCTTTGCAGCAAAGCTTTTAAAGGAAAAACATGTGGCAGTGATCCCGGGCTCCGGTCTTGGGGAGAACTGCAAGGACGCAGTGCGTATTTCCTTTGCAGCATCAGAAGATACCATAAGAAAGGCAACAGCGCGGATGAAAGAGTTTATCCAGGAGAAAGCTTATGAATCTTAGTGCAGTGATTAACCTTCAGCTGGTGATGTTTGCCCTGTTTATCTGTGGCTTTATCCTTACAAGAAAAGGAGTCATCAACAGTGAGCGGCGAAAAGGCATGTCTGACCTGCTCATCGATCTGTTCCTTCCGGCAAATATTATCTGCGCCTTTCTGACGGGCATCAGCAGGGACGTATTTGCAGAGGCCTTTCAGGTGCTTGTGATCGCTCTTGGGATCCAGATCATTTCCTATCTGTTGGGACTGATATTATATAGGAAGGAAGTAAACGGGCGGAGAATGGTCCTGCGCTATGCAACTATCTGTTCCAATGCCGGATTTATGGGAAATCCGGTAGTGGTAGGGATCTATGGTTCCCAGGGCTTACTGTATGCTTCTGTTTATCTGATCCCCTTAAGAATCTTTATGTGGTCTGCCGGTCTTTCCTGCTTTACAGTGGCAAGTCCAAAGGATATTGTAAAAAAACTGGTCCATCATCCCTGTATCATTGCAGTAGTTATCGGTATGGCCCTGATGCCATTTCCTGATGTTGTTCCAAGTTTCCTGCTTCAGACCATGCAGTCCTGCAGCAAATGTGTTCTTCCTGTTTCCATGATCGTCATTGGAAGTATTTTGTCGGAAGCAGATATCCGTAAAATGTTAAAGGGAAGCACCTTATTTTACTGTGTCGTGCGCCTTCTGGGAATTCCGGCTGTTACCATGGTCGTATGCCGTCTTCTTGGAATGGGGGCGCTGGTAACAGGTGTATGTACCATCTTAGCAGGAATGCCTGCAGGAAGTACCACAGCGATCCTTGCGGAAAAATATGACGGGGATGCAAAATATGCTTCTGAATGTGTCTTTCTGTCTACGGTACTTTCCCTTTTTACCATGCCTCTTTTGTATATGATACTGGCCTGAATATTTTTGCTGAACTGTAACGAAATAGTGCACAATAGCAGCCGGATTGTAATTAGTTAAAACTAACAAAAATAAAGAAAACTGCCTGCCAGCTCTGACATTTTTCGAAAAATCGTGCTAAACTGAAACCGGAAACTGTGAATGTGAAGCATGAGAAAAT
>ENA-OQNI01001665-OQNI01001665.1-human-gut-metagenome-genome-assembly--contig:-NODE-1665-length-12156-cov-3.372600_pt1 | contig 12156 bp, 15 predicted proteins | sample MGYA00242627_ERZ504876 | MGnify/ENA primary metagenome ERZ504876 (study PRJEB26092, sample SAMD00036386) | human gut metagenome | host: Homo sapiens | study: EMG produced TPA metagenomics assembly of... | reverse complement strand
ACGAACAAAGGTATATGAGGATACCGTTCTGATAAAGTTTCCACTATATGGTCCCAAATGTAAGAAAGAGATAATAGTGGATGTAGTACAATTGAAAATGGTTATAAGCAAATGAGCCAGACATAAAAAATGCAGAGCCAGCTTTCCTATAAATACGGGGAAAGCTGGCTCTTTTTTCGTAATCATAAGGGAGTTACAGAGGTTATTTTAGTTCTGACAAAGCAGGAAGTGACAACATTGTGTATAAAAATTTGAGGATATAAGATATAAAAAGTAAGCGTAAATGAAAATTTTAAGAAAAGCTTTAATCATTTAGAGATAGTGACACGTTATTATATATAGACGGAAACATGAGAGAAAGGAGGCAATGCATGTTTAACGACGATGAGTTAGTAGAAAAAATACGTCATGGAGATGAGCAAGCAGCAGAGGAGCTGATCAACCGTTATTATACATCAATATTACGCTATTGTAAGTGGCATTGCTCCAGTTTAGAAAAGGCAGAAGATTTAACGCAGGAAACATTTTATAGATTGTTTAAAAATTTATCTGGATACAATGGAAAGCAAAAATTTAAAGCTTATTTATATACGATTGCAAATCATTTGTGTGTAGATGAAAGCAGGAAGCTACCATTTTATCCGTTGGAGGATGGGGAAAACATAGTTGATGAATGTAATGAAATACTCCAAGTGGAGGATAAAGCGGAAATCAAATATCTTTTGGGTGTGTTATCACCTGAGCAGAGAGAAGCGATTATTTTACGATTTGGAGAACAACTTGAGTTTCATGAAATCGCAAAAGTAATGGGATGCAATATGCGAACAGCACAGAGCCGAGTCAGACATGGCTTGAAAATTATGAGGAAGGAGTGGCGTAATGGGCGATAGAAAACTTGAAAATTATTTATATCAGTCATTAGGAGAAGAGATACAGCCTAAACGAATAGATGAAACTATAAAATATTGTAGTGAAATAGTGCGTGAACAAAAAGTTCCGAGAGAAGAAGAAAGAACAAGTTTCTTTCACTACTTATCAGATGTGTTCAGATTTGAGGGTATACCGATATTTGCATTAGAGGCATTCACTTTATTGATTGTTTGTCTGACCATTTCCAGTATAGCCGATGTTCCGAAGTATATACCAGTATTTATGCCATTATTTATATTGGCTGTCATGCCGGTACTTTTTAAAAGCCAGTTTTATGGTATGAGTGAAATTGAGGCTGCTACAAGAGCATCTGGAGCTCAGATTATGTTAGCAAAATTAGTTTTAGCAGGTGCAGCCAATTTGGTCTGTATCACAGTTGTATTGTGTTTAGAAGTATCATTACAGAATCATTGTAATGAACTGGGACAGATGATTTTGTATTGTTTAGTGCCATATTTGGTTTATATGGCGGGAATGTTGCGAGTGGTTCGATTTCAGAAAAAAGAGAATATACCGATATGTGCAGCTGTGATGTTGGGCTCATGTGCTTGCTGGGCGATTTCCTCACGTGTCATGCCATGGTTATACACTACGTCGGCTGTGGGACTTTGGATTATAGCATTTGTAGTATTTGGAATGTTTTTTGTGAAAGAGATTTATTTTATTGTAGAAATGCGAAAGGAAGGAAAAATGTATGGAATTATCGCTTGATCGTTTGACGAAACATTATGGAAATAAAATAGCAGTAGATTGTGTGAGTGCAACATTGAGACCGGGAGTCTATGGACTTTTGGGGGCAAATGGTGCTGGAAAGACAACTTTAATGAGAATGTTATGTGCTATTTTGGAATCCACATCAGGAGAAGTATTGCTGAATGGAAAAGAAATCACATCTATGGGTGCTGATTATAGAAATGTATTGGGATATTTACCACAGGATTTTGGATATTATCCAAATTATACTGCAATGGAATTTTTGATGTATGTTGCAGCGTTAAAGGGGATACCGAAGAAGATTGCAAAAAAAAGAGCAAAAGAATTATTGGAAGTAGTTGGATTGAGCCATGTGGCAAACAAAAAAGTAAAAACTTTTTCAGGTGGTATGAAACAGAGAGTTGGAATTGCACAGGCATTATTAAATAATCCGGGAATTTTGATTCTGGATGAGCCTACCGCTGGCTTAGATCCGAAAGAACGTGTACGTTTCCGTAATCTCCTTTCAGAGTATGCAGGAGACAAAATTGTTATTCTTTCTACACATATTGTATCTGATATAGAAGCGATTGCAGATGAAGTGTTATTGATGAAAAAAGGTAAATTTATATTGAAGGGAACCGTTCAGGAATTAACACAAAAAGCAAATGGAAAAGTATGGGAAATGACTGTACCACCGTCAGAAGCTAGAAGATGGCAAGCGAAAACAACCGTTGCCAATTTAAGACATGAAGGAAGGGATGTTGTACTGCGTATTATTTCCGATCATAGACCTAGTGAGAGTGCAGTTCCTTGTGAGGCTACGTTGGAGGACTTGTATTTATATTATTTCCCAACAGAGGAAGGAGTTTAGGTAAATGGAATTATTTTGGTTAGAACATAAGAAGTTATGGAGAAAACGAATCGTTAAGATATGCGTTTTATTGTGTTTTGTATATATTGTAATTTTTGGAAGCGTACTTTCATTTCAGTGGTTCAGTTTTGGCAGTTCAGATGACTATACAAGTGCTTTTGGAAATAATTTTGATGGATATGGAATGATAAGGGAAAGTCAGGAATATGGAAAATCATTTGGTGAGGATCTGACAGATGAAAGCTTGCAACAGTTAGTTAGAGATTATCAGCAAATGGAAGCTGCTGGTATGGAAAAGGAACTGGAAAAAACAGACTGGAAAATTATCAATAGCTGGCTTGGAATGTTATATCCAGAACTTCATGATCCAGGAACCTATCAAACAATGATAAGTTATGTGAATCCTGATAAATTAACGGGAGTCTATGAGCGAAGAGAGCAGGCTCTTGATGATTTTTTAGAAAATAGCGGACAGGTAGGAAAGGAAAAAGAATATTTACTTAATATGGAACAAAAAGTTGAAAAGCCTTTGCGTTATGAGTGGGTTGAAGGCTGGTCACAGCTTCTTGGAAGTATAGTTGCTGATTTAGGAGTTGTCATGGCTCTGTTTTTAGCTATTGCATTATCCTCTTTATTTGCAGGTGAATGGCATGATAATACAAGCTCGTTAGTCTTAACAACAAAGAACGGTTGGAAAAAAATTGCTTTCACAAAAGTATTAACGGGTTTTGCATTTACTGTAGAATTTTTTGCGATATTAGCTATTCCGAATATCATATCACAGGTATTCTTTATGGGAACGACAGGTTGGGATTTGCCTATTCAGAATATTAAGTTGATTGCGGTTGCACCTATGAATATGCTTCAGGCTGAAATATATGAATACGCATTTGCTTTATTGGGAGCGATCGGATTTGCTGGTGTTGTGATGTCCATTTCTGCTACTGTAAAGAGCAATGTTCTTGCATTATTGTTTAGCTTGGCTGCTGTATACGGACCGATGATGGTTGCAGAATATTTACCATATGGAATACAAAAAGCATTGGATTTATTGCCATTAGTAGGAAGTTCTGCGGATATTTTCAGAACAAATACGTTCGATATTCTTGGAATTTATATTTGGTCACCATACCTGTTGATTACAATTCCAGTTCTAATAGGACTTTGCTGCACTCCGCTTACCGTAAAAAATTGGTCAAGAAGATTGAAGGCATAGGAAGTTTATGGCAAAGAAGAAAAGACGCAATCCGATTTTAAAAGCCCTAAAAGTAGTAGTTATAGTGTATTTACTACTTGTTTTGGGCAATCTAATTGGAGATATATATTCCAGATTAGGAAATACACATACGATTGCTGTTTCAGACGAATGGAATTTAGTAGTTGTGAACCGTTGGAATGAATTGCCAGAAGACTATGACATAGAACTAATGGAATTATCTAATGGGCAGAAAATAGATGAGAGAATCTATCCTTATTTACAGGAAATGTTTGATGCTGCAAGGGCAGAAGGGATTTATCCGATTGTCCGAGAGGGATATAGGACTGAAAAAGAGCAACAGGCTCTATATGACGAAAAGGTACAAGCCTACATAAACGAAGGCTATTCTAGGTCAAGAGCTGAAAGAACAGCAAAAGAGTGGGTGGCACTGCCGGGAACAAGCGAACATCAACTTGGGATTGCAGTAGATATAAATGCAGATAAATCAAAATGCAGTAACAATGAAGTTTATGCATGGCTGGCAGAAAATGCGCATGAATACGGATTCATTTTGAGATATCCACAAGGAAAACTTGAAATGACGGGGACAAGTTATGAACCATGGCATTATCGGTATGTAGGTGTAGATGCAGCACAGGAAATATATAATGAAAATATTTGTTTGGAGGAATATTTTAAATAGTTATTATTAGAGGCAAAAAGCCGGATGTTAACCACAGAGCTATGCCTGAGATGGAGGTCTGAACAATGGATGAAAAACGAAAAAACTCGCTTTGGATTCATTGTCCAAATTGTGGAGGAAAAACACGAACAAAGGTATATGAGGATACCGTTCTGATAAAGTTTCCACTATATTGTCCAAAATGTAAGAAAGAGATAATAGTGGATGTAGTACAATTGAAAATGGTTATAAGCAAATGAGCCAGATGTAAAAATACAGAGCCTGCTTTCCTGAAAAATTAGGGAAAGCAGGCTCTATTTGTTTCATTTGATTTGTGTTGCATTGCGTTCACGTAGTACGGAAAGTACAGAGTTGAAAATAGGTATGATAGAAGCGGCTTCTTCTTCACTGCAGTCTTCTATGAGCAATCTAAGTTGACGAAGTGCAGGGGTATCTCTCTGCATTTCGGGATTGAAGATTTCTCTGGCATCTATTTTTAAAGCTCTGATCAACGGATAAAGGACTTCCATTTTGGGATTGCCTTTATAGTTTTCAATATTTAATACAGTACGTACATCAACATCGGCAGCATCGGCAACTTCACTTTGTGTGAGACCAGATTTCCCACGTGCACGTTTTACGGCATCACCTAACGTATGAGCATAATCTAACATTACAATTCACCTCGTATATATTCTACAATACACTTTAGTTCGACAAAATTCGCCACAATACACCTCTTTGATGTATCTCGATACATATACGAAAGAGAGGTAATATTGTATGGAAGAAAAAATAGTAAGTACATATAACAATATAAATATGAATTTCATTGTTTGACACAGGATAGCTGCGTCTATTTGGGTGAACTGCAATTCACTTCAAAGATGAAATGCCGGAATGCGTATGCCTATGAACAGAAATGGGTATACGCATTTTGGCATTTAAGCAGGGTTTCTTTCAGATGCCGTTCTCCGCCGGTTCTGGATTTTGACAAATTTCAAAATTCAGAATTCGGAGGAAATACAAATGAAAGAAAAAATTGAATACAGATATGAATTTGCAAACGGAGATGTTGTGGAACTGAGAATCAGCAGAAGTGGTGCTGGGGGTGAAGAGAAGAATGGAATCTCATCAGAATGGTTGGAGCTGTTGTTGGATTTGGACAGAAGAGAATACAACAATAATCAGACTGAAACCAGACGTCATTGCTCATTAAATGCGATGGATCAGGACGATAATCAGATAGCAACTGAGAAGGATGCATTTGCTGATTTCTATGAGGAAGAGACATGGAAGGAAATGTGCAAAGCTCTGACGGAGAGAGAAAGGCTGGTTGGAGATTTATTTTTCCGCCAGGGATACAAGCAGAAAGAGCTTGCAAAGATTTTTGAGGTAAACGAAGCACGTATGTCACAGATTATACGCAAAATCAGAAAAAAATAACAAAATTTGCGTAAGAGTATAAAGTTTTGCCCTCTCTCGTGACCTAACTGTGAAGGTGTAACTTTTAAGACCTTTTCGTGTACCTTGAAAACTTATCAGTCATTCTTCAGGTCCTTCCTATTGTAATGAGCAACGCAAGCGATACGCCATACTTTCGTCAGAGAGTGCGAATCCTATCGGCTTGAAAATATCGGATTGCTACCGATAAGGCGAAGAGGTGCAATGGGGATAATGATACTTCCGTTCAGCCATAAGTCACGAGATGGGAACGGCTCGGAGAGAACCTCGGAGGAGCCAACAGCTCATGGAGTTGCCAGCAACAACCGCCTGAAGATTCCCAAGCAGAAATAATCTGTTTTATGAAGCGATTCATATCCGTATCGGGGTGTTGAGGACAAATAGATGCGAACATATCAAACATATACACAATAAAACCAAGACCGACGAGTGATATTTGTTACCCGTCGGTCTTTTACATACTAAGAAATGGAGGATAGGATACGATGGATGAGATTAAAAGAGGAAATCTTTACATCGCAGATTTAGACCCGGTGAAGGGAAGTGAGCAGGGCGGTCATAGACCAGTGCTGATTGTTCAGAATGATGCAGGTAATCAGTATAGCCCTACAGTAATTGTTGCAGCAATTACCAGTCAAAAGAAACCAAATCAGCCGACACATGTTTGTCTGAAAGGTGTTGAGATTCTTCCAAAAGATTCTATGGTATTGATGGAGCAGATTCGTACCATAGATAAATCCAGACTGGAAGAATATATTGGAAAGATTGGTTGGGAACTGATGGAAAAGGTGGATCGAGCATTGCGAATTAGTATCGATCTGAAGAAGCAAGAACCAATGTTACTTACACTTTGCCCGAAATGTGCAGCTCAGTTTTATGATTCAGCTTCACATCATATCAAAAAGGCACAGGAATATCAGAAGATCAAAGAGGTTTGCATGTTCTGTAATGTCAGAAGAGGTATTGATTATTATATCTATCCCAGAGGATATAGGAACAAAAAATCTCGAAATGTCAAGGATGTCAAATAAATAAAAATTCGTCATTTTTTGGGGAAATGCCCGTGGCGACAAAATAGCACTATTTCGGCTGTCATGGTAGGATATAACCACGGCAGCCGAAAGTGCTTTGGAGGAAAAAGCACATGGAAGAAAAATTGAATACACAGCAGGTTTACACACCGTCCGAGATTCAGGTGCTTTTAGGTATCGGACGAAGTAAAACCTATCATTATTTAGCACAGGTCTATCTTGAAGGAAAACCTTTTCGTGTACTGAAGATTGGCAACCAATACCGAATCCTGAAGAAATCCTTTGATGACTGGATGTGTGGAGCAGAATAGGTAAGGTGAAATTCATGGAAAAAAAGAGCGTAGCGTTCTTTGAAAGAGGGTCATGGTATCACAGAACCAAGACATTAAATAAAGACGGCACCGTAAAATACGGAAAAAAAGGCGGTTTTGAGTCGGAGCAAGATGCTGTGAAGGCTTATAAACTCGCAGAAAAGGAATTTAAACAGCAACAACGAAAACTGATGATGGAAGGAAAGAATCGTCAGGAAGTAATGTTGAAAGACTATCTGATTTATTGGTATGAAGAAGTCTTTTCACAGCGAGTTGAGAACACAACGAAAATGTTGGGGGCATATGTACTATATGATTTAGTGTTTCCAAATATGGAGCAGGATATAAAACTTCGATATGTTAGTGTAGAATACATGGATGCTCTCTTGGAGAAACTGTCACACAGTTGTGCTTCGGCCGGGAATACCTGCCGAACATACCTAAATATCGCTTTTAAGGATGCAGTGATTGAGGGATACATTTCCAGAAATCCAATCCCTGATACAAAGCCTTATAAAAGAAAAGCACCGAAAGTTACAATTTACAGTAGAGACAAATTGAAGATTTTTTTGAAAGCAGCATCAAAGGACGATTGGTATCTGGAATATTTGCTTGGAGTTTTCTGTGGGTTGCGAAAAGGTGAAATTCTCGGTTTGAAGTTTTCAGACTTTGATTTTGAGCAGCATACTGTGAAAATTGAGCGCCAGTTGGGAGCAAGTCCTGTGATGGAAGAACGTAGTGGGAAAATAGCAAGTTGTTCTGTTGAGGAAAAAGATCCGAAGACACAGAACAGTTTTCGTACTTTGAGAATGCCGTCCGTGGTTGAGCAAGAAGTGCTTCGCAGACAGCAGGTTGTTGAGGCTCATAAGGAGCTGTTGCTTGATAGCTATGAGGATAACGGATACATCAGTTGTCAGCCAAATGGCAGACCGCATGGTTTATCATCAATGAACACCGCTTTAACAAAATTGTGTAAAAGAAACGGGTTACCGAAGGTTTCGGTGCATTCGTTACGACATATGTTCGCAACTATTCTAATTGAACAGGGTGTACCACTGGTTAAAATATCAGCATTATTGGGGCATAGTTCCGTAAATACTACATTTGAATATTATTGCGATGTGATGGACGAAAATGAGAATATTATCTGCTTTATGAATGAAAAATATTCAGCATAGGGAAATGACCTTTAAGTATTGGCGTTCCAGATCGATGTGCTGAGAACGCCATTGCTCTATTTATAGAAGCGACTTCGTGTGTTTGGAAAGGAGGGAGAGGGTAGAATGAGTCTTAATTTACATACCCAGCAGTATGTGGAGTGGAAAGTTTATAACGTTACCACCATTAAAAATAAATATGGATTTAGAGTAAAACTTATTTTTCAGGATGGCAGTGATGCAACACAGCAGAAAGGTGGTTTTACATCAAAAAAGGCAGCGGAACAGGCTCGTACTGAGGTTATAGGTCAGCTATATTCTAATACTTACGTTGTTTATGATAACGTGACAATGGAGGATTTTCTGGAATTTTGGTTGGAAGATGTTATGCGTCCTGAAATGACAGATCCATCTTACGTTGCTTATCGAAATGCCATAGTGAAACACATCTATCCACATTTAGGGAATACGAAACTGATAAAGCTGAGCAGAGGTAATGTACAACAGCTTTATAATAAGGAATTTAAAATTTCGGAATCTGTTGCGAAATTGGTAAAGACAATAATGAATACGTCAATGGCATATGCTCTGGACAAGAAGATGATTTCTGTCAACCCGGCAGAAGGGGTTGATTTGCCAAAGCAAAAAAAGAAAACTGAGTTTAGAACTCGCCACATAGATGAGCAAAAGACATTGAATCAGAAGCAGGTAGAGGTTCTTATAGAAGCTGCGAAAGAAACTCCGATTTATTTGCAAGTAATGTTTGCCGTACTTATGGGATTACGCCGAAGCGAGATAATCGGAGTAAAATATTCTGATATAGATTACATCAACAGAACACTGCATGTGGAGCGTCAGCTGGGGAAAGTGCCTATGAGCAAGAAAGAGGACTATAAGCCTAAGACCTATACAAAGCAGGAGATTGATGTAAAAACAGAATCCAGTAACAGAATGATTCCAATTCCAGACATTCTGTTTGAAGCGATTTTAGAAGAAAGGCAGAAATACGAGAAGAATCGTAAGAGAAGAATCAATGACAAGAACAATCCGTTTTTTGATGGGAATTATATATGTTGTTCTACTTATGGAAAACCACGAAGTAAGGATTTTCATTGGAAGTATTTCAAACAACTGTTACAGGAAAATGGCTTGCCGGATATTCGTTGGCATGATTTGAGAGCTACATACTGTACTATTCTATTGAAAAATGACTTCAATCCAAAAGCAGTATCTAAGCTGATGGGACATGCAAAGGAAATCATTACGATCGATGTATATGGAGACAAGCAGGAAATTATCGAGGATTGTCTGGAAGCACTTGAACCATTCATTGATGAGGTTATTCCAGAAGAGGAAGAAGAGTTCGATTTGTCAGTGATGGATTATATGGATTCTGTGGCGTTAGAATTGGTAATATAAATCACGAATATTGTGTAAGACATAAGAGGTACTTGTGACCTCTATATTTTTTTCTCTAATTGTGGTATACTATCCTCGTATGCCCTGATGGATAGTCCAAATGATTTCAGGGCGTGTTGATTAGTGTTACATAGTCGCAAAATCAAGTTTTGTGACCTAAATTCGTGTAAGAGCAAAAATTCGACACTCAGCCAGAATTTTGGTCGAAAATTACACGAATAAATTTTGAAATTACACGAATTTGTGGCTGATAGTAATCATAACAAATGCGTGAAAAAAGGAGGAAAATCATGGATAAATTCATATTACACTCCGAATATAAACCAACTGGTGACCAGCCACAAGCGATTGAAGCTCTTGTAAAAGGGTTCCAAGAAGGCAATCAATGCCAGACTTTATTAGGAGTTACGGGCTCTGGTAAGACTTTTACCATGGCAAACGTCATTGAACAATTAAATAAACCAACACTCATAATCGCTCACAATAAAACCCTTGCAGCACAGCTCTACGGAGAATTCAAGGAGTTCTTCCCGGAGAATGCGGTGGAGTATTTTGTGTCTTAGTATGGCTTTGACCTATTTGGGGTGCTGAAACGTCCATTTTATCCAGATTTTCCGTATAATTCGGACTGAAAAACATGGTTTGGACGGAATAACACAAATCGGATTTGTGACCTGAATTCGTGTAAAGAAAACTGTAATATATAAAGTGATAAATTATTATAAGAGATATATTATGAATAAAGCAAAAAATGTAGAAAGAATGACAACCTATGTTAAAAAGGTGAATGCTTTGGTCGAGAAGAAAAAGCAGAATAGGAAATAAGGTGTGAGAGGTAGCGGAAGCTGCCTCTTTTACATATCATAGGATATTTGTAAAATGAATATTTTATACGGAATCGTATTAAATATGCAATGAAGGAGAGCCACCATCGCTTGTTACAGCTTTTTCCACAGCTTCGAAGATTGCACAGCCGAGGCTTCCGGTAGTTCCCGGATGCTTTGCAAGAATCTTTCTTCCAACTTCTGTTTCCATGGAAGGAGATGGTGTTACCGATGCACCGTATGTGCGCATGACTTCACGTCGGAAAGGTTTTTGCTCATAAGAGCATTTTACCATATATACTTTACAGTCAAGGTCAAAGTAGGAACAAGCCATGGAAAGGGCAGTACCCCATTGACCGGCTCCGGTCTCTGTTTCATATCGGCACGCAGATTATACCATGCCTTTGGCATCTCGGATTCATTCAGATAGATTTTGTATGGGATGTTCTCGTTATTCATAGTCATTACCTTCAGATAAAAATAAATGTTGTTTATGTGTCTTTGATTCGCTCTGTTACTTCGGCGCCATCATTCGACGCCATCGTTTGGTTAATAACATTATATTCGCCTCCTCGTAATACAGGAAAACTCCATTGGTTTTTATTCTGAGCCAGGGATTTTGAAAACAAAAAACGCCCTTGACAGAATATAGCTATCTGTCAAGGACGAATCACGTACAAATATAAAGAGTACGACACTATCCGCGGTGCCGCCTTGATTCATAGGAATGCTCCTATGCACTTAGCAGGATACCAACATATCCCCGGCAACTGACGTATGCCCACACGTTGCAGAATACTGGGTGTCAATAGGCGGTTTCAAAAAAATCAAAACATTTTTATGGAGGGACGTTGAGAGAGCGCTTAAAAAGAGAATACGGAATTGTATATGATAAATCGTTTATGTAACAGAGGGGAACCTTCATTGCTGGCAGCGTATCATTCCGAACTGCAAAAATACAGTCCGGTCTATCCGATCATAAAAAAGAAACAGCTTCACACAGATATCGTGAATGCGTTGAAATCACTGATTCACATGGAAGAACGCAGTTCGATGCTGGTTCAGGCATATATTCAGATGATGCTTGCTCATGTTTTTTCTGATATGTCTATGGTTGATAAATTAAGAAAATACTTTTTCATTTCAGAAATTCGAAAAAACTTCTTTGAGTTGGATTTATTCTTGAACATACTGTTGCATATACAGCATGTCCATTACAAGAATCTTCTGATTCTGAATATCAATTATCCCCTGTTCTTTTAAATTGTGTAGGATGCGGTTAACGCTGTTTCTGGTAGAAATACCACAGAATCCCGCAATATCTTCATTTGTAACAGGAAAATCTATCAGCCAACCATTTTTATATTCTTTCCCAAATTGATGAACTAAAGTATAGAGGAATGCGCAGACGGCACCGGTTCTTCCATTCATGCTCATTAGTTGTTGCCGTTGGATGGCTTCGGCCAGATTTAAGCGATAGTATTCCTTGACGTAATCTTGGAGTTTCCTGTCATTATTTATATAATTCCAGAATTCAACTCTGGGGATTAAATAAAATGTAGCTTCTTCTGTT
>ENA-OQNI01001654-OQNI01001654.1-human-gut-metagenome-genome-assembly--contig:-NODE-1654-length-12290-cov-3.053030_pt1 | contig 12290 bp, 5 predicted proteins | sample MGYA00242627_ERZ504876 | MGnify/ENA primary metagenome ERZ504876 (study PRJEB26092, sample SAMD00036386) | human gut metagenome | host: Homo sapiens | study: EMG produced TPA metagenomics assembly of... | reverse complement strand
ACAAAGATTATGTGAGTGTGTCAGTTGCGTCAGAAAATGACTGGAAGCTGAAAAACGGAAAGCATGCATTGGGTTATGAACTCCGAGGGGAAGAGGGCGGTACAAAGCTTGAAAACAATTCGGTTGTAACAAGTTTAAGTGCAGAGGAAAATAAGACAGAGGAGAATTTTAACTGTACCGTAACGGATACACCGAGTTATACAGGGGAATATACCGATAAGCTGACGTTTGATATTGCATTTGAAGAGACACGTTATACCGTTCATTATGAGACAAACGGCGGTACGCAGTATCAGGACACCAAAAATGAAGCAGGCGAAAATGTTGCATTAACCGACCAGTCCTTTCCGGCAGGAACGGCCCTTACAAATCTGCCGGAGCCGGTCAAAAAATCTGCAACATTTATCGGTTGGTGTTATGATGCGGAATGTACCAAGTATGTTGACAGTAAGGACAGGCTGTTAGGCGATACTACGTTATATGCGGCTTATACCGATACCCAGCCGTTAGATACGGTCACGATGGAAACTTATGCGAGAGCGTATGATGTGGCAACGGATTTCACCATTTCGATTACCGATACGAGTGGAAAATTAACGGCAGAAGAACTTCGACAGGCATGTACGATTAAGAATGTAAGTGACCCTTCGGAAGAAATTGTATTAAGTATCACCGAAAACGGCGACCAGACATTTACCGTTGGAAAGGAAAACGGATGGACGGAAGGTGCTTCTTACAAACTGGAATTAAAAAACAATGCGCTGTATTTTACCGGCTATGACACAAGCATCCGTGAGTATGATTTTACAGTTTATAAGGCAGAAATTGAAAATGCAAAGTTAAGAAGTGAACTTAAGTATATTCATACAAATGATTTAAGTGATTTAACCGTAAATGGTCAGAAAGCAAAATCAGTTTCCGTCGCAGTTATGACAGTTGGGGCAGATGGTTCCGTACAGGAAGAGGGAAGTGAAACTTCCGGAACATTTACTTATACCAAACAGAAATTAAGTGTTGGAGATAAGATTGCAGTCTATTCAGGTGATGTGATTCCGACGATGGAACTGTCGTCCGGAGAAAACAGTGATGTTTCCTTTTTTGAAATTACAGCAGTAAATGGAACGTCTTACAGCTATCGTGGCGCTGAGGCAGAAGATGTATTATTTATGCCGGACGTAATTCCGCTTCTTGCTGAGAAAGATAAGGATGGAGATCTAGACAATAACAGTGCGACAGTTGCTATTAGTGATTTGACCTTTGGCGATGACGAAATGAGTCAGGCAATGAATCTTAACAGTGAGACAACAATTGACTCCGGTGATTTTCTTGCATTTTATACGGACATTAACAGCGAGACACTTTTCTATGGGGAGATTCAAAGCGTTACCGTTTCAGGGGAGGATTACATATTAGACTATGTGCCTGTTTCGTGGGAAGAAATTCAGATAGCAATGGATGTGTATCGAACAGAGAAAGTAGATGGAAATGAACTTTTAGAAGATACCGACCGTGGCGAGTTTGAAGATGAAATCGAACAGCAGGCAGTTGAGAGTGGATTTGCAAATGAAGTGGTAGAGCGGATTGCCGAAGCAGCGATGCAGACGGAGTCCTTTGAAGAATTAGAACAATCCTTGTCCAATGATTTGGGCGCGGGAATTTCATTGCAGCCGAATACAAACATAAATAAAATCATGCCGTTTGCAGGCGGAAAGCCTGGTCGTGTGACCGCAGAGCTTGACCACGTAAAGGCAAATCTTGGAACGACCTTAAAGCATTTTGATGGTGATATCAGTGGTGTGCGCATGGCACTCGATATCGGTGTGAAGATTACCATCAAAGTTGCACATGGCGCAAATATTGAAATTTTAGTGACAGCGACATTTGAACAGGAAGTTCGTGTCAACATTAATGTAAATGGAAAAGCAGTCTGGAAGAGATGGGGAATTTTCCCGTATATTGCAGATTATCGAGTAACGGCATCCTTTGATTTATATGAATATACCGGAATCGGTTTAAATGTAAACTTTAAGGTCGTAGAATCCGGATTTATCGATAATGGCTCGAAACTTAGAAAAGGTGTCAACAAGATAACAGAAGAACTTAAGAGCATGATGGAAAATGGCGAGGATTATCTTGCGGATAAATCGAAATTGTCAGGAAGTCTTGGTGATTCAGGAGATGATATTTCGGTTTCTAAGAGCCTTGCCGAGCGATATTCGGAACTGTTAGAAGAAGATTCAGACTGGGTGGAAATCTATAACCGCAAGCTGCTGGAACGGCATTTCCGTGTCTTATTAATTATCGATATTGAAGTACGTTTAGACTTTGTAGTATCTGCAAATGTCAATATTTCAATGGGTATGAGTTACTGGTATAAAAATGCAAAACGTTATGTGTTCTGTGTAAAAGTAAAAGACAGAAGCGCAACCAGTGATACGATTGATTTATGTGAAGAACAATACGAATTTACCGCTTATGCGATGGGAACGCTTGGACTTCGGGCAGGAGTAAGGCTTACAATCAAGGTGGGTCTGATTTCTACGAAACTTGCCAGTGTGGGGATCTCCGCAGAAGTCGGTGGATATGCGCAGGTTTGGGGTTATCTGTATTATGAATTAAAATATGCGGCATCGACGGGACGGCAGACCAGGGCAATGGGTGCGATTTATCTGGAAATCGGTATTTATCTTGAAATTAAATTCCAGGCGCAGGCACTTGCCAATGCATTTACTTACAGTCCGACTTTGTATGAAAATGAATGGCCGCTTTATCGGGTTGGAAGTCTTGAGAGCGTCCTGGATTTTGTATATACGCAGAATGAAGTTGAAGAGATTAGCATGAAGCGTGACATTCAGTCGGTACAGCTTTCTGATAATTATTTCAAGATGCAGTACATGCACATGAAAGATGGCTTAAACGATGGAAAATATTTTGAAAAGATTTATGATGATAATTCAAAATACTTTAACATCGTGATGACAAATCCGGCATTTAGTTATGACCCTGCGACAAACATCATCAGCGTTGACCCGCAAAACAAACCGGAACAGGATGGAGAAATGATAATTACCTGGAAGAACCAGGAGGGCACATTTAATACAAAAGCGATTACAAGAAAGATTTCTCTGCACTGGGATAAACTTCGGGATGGTTATTACATTGCATTCCAGAGTAACGGCGGTTCTTATATTGAAACAATTGTAGGAAAATACAATGTTCCGATTCAGGCACCGAAAAATCCGGTACGTTTAGGTTACAATTTCGCAGGATGGTACAGCAATGAAGAACTGACCAAACCGTATACGATTCCGACAAATATGCCGGACAATGATGCATTGGTTTATGCAAAATGGGAAGCAGCGGATGTGGATTACACGGTTGTGGACTATGTGGAAAAGACAAATGGTGTCTATGAAGCGCAGACTCCGGTGAAATATAAGGCAAAGACAGGTTCTAAGGTGACACCGACTCCGACGAAACGGACAGGATTTGAGACTCCGCCTGAGATTACCGAGACGATACAGGCAGATGTAAGTACGGAAATCGAGTATTATTATGCGAGAGAACAGCATAAAATCACATTTGAATCTGAGGGAGAAATTCTCTCACAGGGAATTTATAAATACGGAAGTCTCATGCCGACACCGGCGGTATATCGACCGGGATATGAATTTGATGGATGGGACAGCGAAGTTCCGGAAAATGTTCCGGCAGAAGATAAGACTTATCGGGCAAAATGGAAACCATTAGACGGTATTGCTTATTCTGTAAAATATTATATCCAGAATCCGGATGGAGAAGGCTATGAAGTGGGTGAAATCAAGACCTTCTCCGGAAAGACAGCAGAAGAAGTGACTGCACCGGAAGCAGATTATGATGAGGCGGTTTACCACTTAAAAGGGCAGCTTCCAAAAGGTAAAGTAAAAGCAGATGGAAGTCTGGTATTAAAAGTTTACTATGATTTAAATGAATATAAACTGACATATGACCCGGATGGCGGAACACTTGACGAGACAGAAGTAAGTGCAAAACCAGGCGATAAGATTTCACTTCCGGTACCGGTTCGGGATGGATATACCTTTGAAGGCTGGTATTTAGACAAAGCACATGAGCAGTTATTTGGCGGAACGATGCCAAGAGAGGACTGCACAGTTTATGCAAAATGGGAAACACAGAAAGTAAATTATACGGTAAGACATCTTCAGGAAGTGGTTCATAACGAAGAAGTCGAGGCAAATAGCGTGGAAATCGACCCATCCATTGCGGAAGAAGAACCAATAGAAGAGAATAATTTTGAATTAGTGGAAGAAGAAGTATTCTCTGCAAAGACAGGTGAAATGGTAACTCCGGCAGTGAAAAGTTATACAGGATTTACTGCACCGGAAACCGTTACAGAAAAGGTTTTAGGAGATGGAAGTCTTGTCATTGAATATCGTTATCAGAGAAATATGCATGAGATTAATCTGGTATTTGATGGCAAAGAAATCATTCGTTACTGGCTTCAGTATGGCGCATCGATTGTTGAGACCCCGGGAAGGATGGGATATCTGTTTGGTGGATGGTACACGGATGATACTTATCAGACTGCATTTAGCGGAACAATGCCGGACAATGATTTGAGTTTATATGCAAAATGGGAACCGACAGATTCCGAATACATCGTACGACATTACAAACAGGATCTTCCTGCAACTGATGAAAAGACTTATACGCTTGTGGAAGAAGAAGTGAAAACTGCACTTACAGACAGTGAAGTGACACCGGAAGTAAAAACTTATGAAGGTTTTGTTTCTCCATCGGCGAAGAAAGAAGTCGTAAGTCCTTATGGAGATACCAGCATTGAATATTATTATGATCGAGTTTCCAGTCCGGTTACTTATGTACAGAATAATGGAGAAGCAGACAAGGTTGAAGATACTTTATTTGGTGAAGAAATTTCCTATATTCCAAAACAATCCGGTTATGCATTTGTCGGCTGGTATTTAGATGAAGCATTGACTAAACCGCTTGAGAAGGCAGAAATGCCGGCACACAGTCTGAAACTTTATGCAAAATGGGAGCTTGGAAAGAAATCCTATCGTGTCAACCATTACATTCAGGAAGTGCGACTTGGTGAAAATTATGAACTGGCTGAGAGTGAAAACTTTATCGGCACAGCAGGTGAAATGGTAGCACCGGAAGTTAAGACTTATGAGGGATTCACCTCACCGGAAAAACAGTATTATGAACTTCAGGTATCGGATGATATGGAAGTGTTCAATTATTACTATCAGCGTAACAGTTACAATGTGACAATAGACAGAAACAACGGCAGTGAGAATATTACATTAGAACCGGCGTATGAATCAAAAATCGAATACCGTCCGGAAAAGATGGGTTATCAGTTTGCAGGCTGGTATCTCGACAAAGAGTTAAAACAGGAATTTGGTGGAACCGTTCCGGCGAAAGATTTGACTCTGTATGCAAAATGGGAGGCACAGGATGTTTCCTACAGCGTGCGCCATTATCTGCAAAATGCAAATGATGACGGATATACCTCAGCAGGTACAGAGAGCTTTACAGCAAAGACTGACAGCAGTGTGACACCGGAAGTTAAGACTTATGCAGGATTTACCTCACCAGAGACACAGACAGCAACCGTAACGGCAGATGGAACATTAAATATTACTTACCGTTATCTGAGAAACACCCATACCTTGACAGAGAAATTCTGCGATGGCAGGGAAGATAAGATTCAGACGATGCGGTATGGTTCAGCGATTGCGGGCGTATCAAAAGCGGGTTACACCTTTGCAGGCTGGTATTTGGATGAGAACTATGAAACTGCATTTACCGGAACAATGCCGGATCAAGACCTGACCTTATATGCAAAATGGGAAGCAAAGAAAATCAATTACGTGGTGGAACACTATCAGGAAAAGGCAGATGGAAATGGTTATGTTTTAAAAGAACGTGAAATCAAAACTGCCGATACCGACAGCACTGTGACACCGGAAGTAACCTCTTACACAGGATTTACCTCACCACAGGTACAGACAAAGAAAGTAGACGGCGCAGAGATGACAGTGATTCAGTATCACTATACAAGAAATGTTCACCGTCTGACCTTTGTTCTTGAAAATGGAGAAGCAGATAAGGTTTCTGATGTTCGTTATCAGAGTACAGTGACTGCACCAAATCCAAAACGGGAAGGTTACACCTTTGTCGGATGGGATAAAGAAGTCGTTGAGACGATGCCGGACAATGACGAAACTTATACGGCAATCTGGATGAAAAATACTTATACAATCCGCTTTAATACAGAAGGCGGAAATGAAATCAAAGAAATGACTCTGGAATATGGCGAAAAGATTACCAAACCGAAAGATCCAAAACGGAAAGGTTATAAGTTTGTTAGATGGAACATTGAAATTCCATCGGAAATGCCGGCAAAGAATCTGATGTGTACCGCAATATGGAAGAAAGAAACTTATACCATCAGCTATAACTTAAATGGCGGAAGTGCTTCTAATCCGGAAAGCTACGATGTGGAAAGCAGACCAATTCGTCTGGAAACTCCGAAACGGACAGGCTATACCTTTACCGGATGGAGTGGAACCGGACTTTCCGAGAATAAAATGACAGTGACGATTACAAAAGGTTCAACTGAAAACCGCAGTTACACCGCAAACTGGAAGGAAAATACTTACACCATCCGCTTTACCACCTGTGGAGTCGGAACAACCGGCTCAATGAGTGAGATAAAAATGAATTATACACAGACAAAACAACTGCCGGATAACAAATTTGAATGTAAAGGCTACACCTTCATCGGATGGTCTTATAAAGCAAACCAGACCATTGCATATTATAGAGACCACGCATGGGTAAGCAAACTTTCGGATGCAAATAATGGTGTTGCAACCTTGTATCCGGTATGGAAAGCGAACACGTATAAAGTAACCTTTGATTACGGATATGATAACAAGAAGTCAGAAGTTAACTGTGTATACAACAAAAATTATTCGCTTCCACAGAATGTAACAAGATACGGCTGGTCCTTTGAAGGTTGGAAACTGAAAAATGCGACAGCAGTAACCTATAAACCAGGCAAGAAAAATGCAAAACTTGAAGATGCAGAAAATATTGTGTTTCATGCAAGCTGGAAAGCAAATAATTCGTACAGTTATCGTCCATCAAGTTCGTCAAACAGATATCTGGTTACGGATGACCATGAACTGACTAAATTTACATTCTATGTGGATGGAAATCAGACTTCTGTAAAGACAACCGGCGATACGGGAAAAAATCCGGCAAGATATCATCTGAATATGACGAATCTTTCTTATCAGGCAGTTCATAATAGCTACAGCAAGATGAAGATAAAGATAAGCTTTAAGATTACGATGGAAAAAGATGGATATGCAGATTTAAGAGTTTCTTATCATTCCAGAACAGAAAATAAGACTTATGAAAAATGGAAAACCGAAGTAGAAGACATCAAGGCGAAGAACGGAGAGACCGTAACGTATACTTATACAAAAGACGGCACCGATGCAGATAATATCACATTGGAATTTGACGCACATGGAAAAAATTCTGATAAATATTATCTCAGCGACTTAAATGTAGACGTTACTTATGAGTAGTGAGTAAGGGGGAAGTGCAGATGAACGGCAAAAATAAAACAAATAAAATACTAATCGGAATTATTATCTGCCTGATTGCAGTGATTATTGGAGGGGCAATTTATTTTACAAGAGGCACAGACAAAGACAAGGAAAATAAAACTCCGGATTCGGCTTTCGAGCCGAATCTGGACTCCAACGCAAGCGAGACTGCCTCAAATGACGGGAACAATGAAGAAGCTGATAAGCCGGAAGGAATCCGGATTCCGGGATATCCATCAATTACAGTTCCGGCAGATACAACAGACATAGAAATGAATCTGGAAAATCCGGCCGGAAATCCATGCTACTTTACATTTGAACTGGTGTTAAAAGATACAAATGAAACTCTATATACCTCGAAAATGGTAGAACCGGGGAAAGCAATTACGAACGTAACACTGTCGCATGGACTTGAAAAAGGGGAATATCCGGCTGTGATAAAGATTTCGACAGCATCACTTGAGGATGGCTCTGCAATGAACGGAGCAAATGTAGAAACTACCTTGATTGTACAGTAGTAATGTAATGGGCGCTCTCCGAGAGCACATAAAAAAGACAGGAGGGAAACTATGAGAAAGAAATGGCTGACTGTCGGAATCTTTTTTGCAATGATGCTTGCCAATACTGTCTATGCAAATAATACGACAACGGTAAGTTATACAGTAAATCCGGCATATACAGTGCTGATTCCGGTGGATACAGAAGTTGAATTTAATCAGTTATCAGAATCATTTGGAAAGATTCAGGTAGAAAATGCACAGCTTGATGAGGGAAAATGCATTGAGGTTTCTTTAAGTTCTGACGGAGTATTGAAAAACAAAAATAATCGGAGTGATGTGATTCCTTATCAGATTTTAAAAACGGGTGAAGCGACACCATTTGTGTCAGCGAGGTATCACACGGCAGGAGAAGCGACACCGCTTACCATCAGTATTAAACAAGATGACTGGAACAAAGCACCGTCGGGAGATTACTCAGATACCGTGACATTTACGATTTCCTACGTGGATGATAAATAAATGAGAGGGGAAGTATTATGAAGAAAAAAACAATTATGGCAGTTTTAATAGGAATGACAGTCATAATGACACAACAGAGGATTATCGTTTTAGCAGCGACCACTTCAGGTGATCGGCAAAGCAGTACCGTTAGTGCAACTGTACCGGATAAACATACGATTACAATCGATAAAGATGCGCATGTTACGATTACTTATGAGGACTCAAAAGATGAAGGGGAGGGAGATGCATTTCCGATAGAACGCTTTTCAACTCCAACCTTTACGATTGAAACCGAAGACGGATGGGAGATTGATAAAATCCTTTTAGATGGCGTAGATATCACCAGTCAGCTGAGCAATAAAAAGCTGACGCTGCCATCCGTTTATCAAAATCAGACGCTGAAAATTTCAACGAAAATCAAACCGGTATATACCGTAGTGATTCCACAGGATACTAATGTTCAGTTCAATAAATTGACAGAAAACTTTGGAAAAATTTCAATGGAAAAAGTATGGTTGGAAGATGGAAAATGTATTGAAGTATCGATGAGTTCCGCAGGAAATCTGACGAACCAGAAAGATTCAAGCAAATTAATTCCATATCAGATTTTGGAAGAAGGAAAAGATACTCCGTTTACATCAGCAAAATATACGGCGCAGGGAGAAGAAACTTCTCTGCTTATCAACATTAAACAAGATGACTGGAATAAAGCGGCATCCGGTTCTTACTCGGATACTGTTACGTTTACAATCTCTTATGCAGACAGTGAATGATGGACGTGTCTGATTTGTCATCTACTGCGTTAGCGTCAATCACCGTAGCTCCGCTACGTTTCATTCCACTGCCTTGTATATGAAAAAATCATTCAACGTCAAATATCAATGTAGTAGAGATTTGCTATACATTATACTTGTGAATTGGAGGAGGATAATGTGAAGAAAAAAATCGCTGTGCTGGCTGGAATCTGTATGCTTGTCAGTGTGCAGGGAACGGTTTTTGCAGCCGATAGGAATTCGCCCGATGATTTGTCAGACCAGACGGTTCAAAGCGTAATTCGTGCAGACGTGCCCGATTCCCATAAGATTACTGTAAAAGGAGAGCATGTTACGGTCAGTCTTGAGGGAGGAAACCAAGAAGAAAACAGTATTCTTGTAGAACGGTTTTCAGAACCAAAGTTGAAATTCAGCCCTGAAAAAGGATGGAAAATAAAAAAGGTTCTGCTCGGAGATACGGATGTCACAAGTCAGGTAAAAGATGGAATAATCACTCTGGCATCTGTGTATGAAGAGTTAATATTAACCGTCGAGACTGAAAAAATCAAAGGCGAATCCGGCGCAAAAACAGATTCCAAATCAAACACAAGCTCCGGTCAGAAAACAAATCAAAACAGTAAAAATAATCAGACAAGCATAACAAATGGAACAAAAACAACTGCAAATTCAGGCAGTGCAACAACTGTGGGACAGGGAATCAAAGCAGCAGTGACGGAAGACGAAATGAATGTGGGAATTTATGGAATCGGAGTGATTGCAGCAGGAGGAATGGCAGTGTGGTGCTTGAAAAGAAAAAAGGAAAAAATCTGATTTTTGGCATATTGTAAAATCAAAATGAAATATGCTGTAATGCCAACAGGCAAAGAGATATAAGTTATCCATTAATAACAGTAAACGAAAAAGCCAGAGGTCTGCCCACCTCTGGCTTTTTCTGATTTTGTATCAATTTATCTCTTTTGCAAGCTAACAAATTAAACTATTACTTGTGACATGCGGACATAAATGGTACTATAAAAGAGAAAAGACTCCTAAAAAAATTAAGAAAGGGGCAAGTTTATGGGAAGAGAAGGAGAAGTTAAAGTAAAGAGTCTGCAAAAAGCGATGGAAGTATTAGAGTGTTTCGCACAAAAGCAGCCGCTTGGAGTAACGGAAATCAGTGAAAAGCTGGGATTGTATAAAAGTAATGTACATAATATTTTAACGACCTTTACTGCACTTGGATATTTATCCCAGGATGCTGAGACGGGAAAATTTCGACTGGGAGTATCCATTATGAGCTTAAGCAGAGCATTTCGTGAAGGACTTGATATTACAAGAATTGCAGTTCCTTATATGAGTGAAATTGCAAATACAGCAGGAGAACTGGTTTATCTGACAATTCCAAGAGAAGACAGTGTGGTTTATTTAGAGGGAGTTTCTCCGGATAATCAGAGAATGGTCAGCAAATCGGTAGCAGGAGAATTTTGTAAAATGTATTGCACCAGTGTGGGAAAAGCAATGCTTGCAAATATGACAAAAGAAGAAGTAGAAAACTGTCTTTCGGGTGAATTAGAGGCTTATACGGAAAATACAATTACCGATAAGGATAAATTGTTAGAAGAAATTGAAAAGACACGGATTCGAGGACATGGAATTGATGATATGGAAATTATGTTTGGAATTAAATGTGTCGGAGTCGCACTCTTAAATCATGATGGAAAAGTCGAAGGTGGACTGAGTATCAGTGCTCCATCTCTTAGAATGAGTGATGAGAAAATTGAATTATATGCAAAAATACTTAAGGAATATGCCGCAAAGATACAAAAAATGTTATAAACTTGTGCAAGTTTACTGAAAAATAAAAAAACAGAAGAAAAATATTGAAAAAACGCACAAAAGATGGTAAAGTAGAATTATCAAATAAAGAACGTAGTTCTCTAATAAAGAACAAATGAAAGAGGAACCCGACAGAAAGTCGGGTAAAAAAATGAACGAAAATAAGAACACTGTTCTATAATAGAGAACAAATAAAAGATTCAGGGAGGATAAAAAATGGCAAACAAACCGTATGTAGTAGTGGAATGGAATGACACAGAGACAGATGCAAAAGGATGGATGTGTGCGTACAACTTCGTTGGACATTATTGTGGCGGTGGAACAAGAATGCATCCGACAGTAACAAAAGAAGAAGTAATTCGTCTGGCAACAACAATGGGATACAAATATAAAGCATGTGAATCCCAGACAACAGGTGGATGTAAAGCAGGTATTGCTTATGATTACAAAGCTCCAGATGCACTCGATGTATTAAAGAGATTCTTAACCGCAACTGCTCCTTATATTAACGCAGGTGTTTCCATCGGTGGAGACTTAGGTGTTGATTATTCAGACGTACTTCGTATCTTAGATGAACTGGGAATCGGAATTCCTCAGACAAAAGCAATGAAAGAAGACCCAGATATCCATCAGGGAATTGTAAACCATGACAGAGCAGAAAAAGAATTAACCTATGACGGATTTAAAATGTATGACATGATTACCGGATATGGTGTTGCAGCTGCAGCCGATGAAGCCTGGAAATTAAAAGGCGGAAAAGAAGGCGCAAGCGTAGTAATTCAGGGATTCGGATGCGTTGGTGCAAGTTGTGTTAACTCCTTATATAACATGGGTTATAAAGTAGTTGGTATCGCAGATGTAAACGGACTGGTTTACTGCAAAGACGGATTGAATATTCCAAAATTAGTTGAAACAAGACTTCCAAAAGGTGAATTAAACCGTGAAGCGTTTGAAGATAATTATGAAGTTCTTCCAAATACCGAATGGATTTCAGCAGACTGTGATATCTTAATTCCGGCAGCACTTGAAGATGTTATCAATAAAGATAATGC
>ENA-OQNI01001649-OQNI01001649.1-human-gut-metagenome-genome-assembly--contig:-NODE-1649-length-12360-cov-2.592577_pt1 | contig 12360 bp, 10 predicted proteins | sample MGYA00242627_ERZ504876 | MGnify/ENA primary metagenome ERZ504876 (study PRJEB26092, sample SAMD00036386) | human gut metagenome | host: Homo sapiens | study: EMG produced TPA metagenomics assembly of... | reverse complement strand
AACAAAAACTTTTGGAAGTGTGCTATTATAAGTCATATAAGTCGTGCGCTTTCTAATGCTTAGTGGTTTAAGATTAGGATAGCACGACTTATTTATTTTCCAATGAACTTAACTAGCAATTCGGGTTTATAATCATATAATTTAAATTTAATACTTTTTCTTTCATCGTTTAATAAAAAATCATTATCGTTGTTTGGGATAGCGTACCTACTAAATAAAGATTTATGATGGATTTTAATGAGTGAGTCATAGTTCCTTTCAATTGTTGAGATAATATGCTGAAAAAAAGTTGTTATTGATTCGTTTTCAATGTTTTGGCTGAGATAGTCTAAAATTATAAAGTCAGACATATTTTTATCGGATGGTGTAGTTGATTTTTTTTCAAGATTATTTAATATATCTCTATAAGAAGAATGGCTGTATTCATCATATTTTAGAGTTAGATTTTCTTGGTGTAACATATTAGTGATTATTTCTGGTTCATGGTTGGCGATTGTTCATGGATTTGCTCAAATGAAAACTTGGGAGGCTCAATTGAGTTTTGCACCATTTTTACCACAAGTATGGACAGGATATGCCTTCCACATTAACTATCGTGGACGTTTATTGAAAATTTCAGTCGGTCAAGAAGTAAAAATTGAATTATTGCGTGGACAATCTTTAAGTCTTAAGATTTATGATGAAACTGTAGAATTGAGTGATTCTTATATTACGAAAACAAGGTAATTTGATTGATTTAGATGACTTTTTTATCAAAAATCTAAAAAATAGTTGAAAATTAGTCTAAAGTTTGGCAAAATAAAATTTGAAAGATTCAAAAAAGAATAGAGAAAGGAGCGCTGAGTTGAGCTAGCTTCGGCTAGTTTTAAGTGAAAATATGGCAGTTACAATTAAAGATGTTGCAAAAAAAGCTGGTGTCAATGCTTCCACGGTAAGTCGAGTCATTAAAGACAGTTCAGAAATTTCGGATAAAACGAAAGTAAAAGTTCGCAAAGCCATGCATGAATTGGGTTATCGTCGTAATGCAGCGGCTCAGATTTTAGCTTCTGGGAAAACAAATACCATTGGAGTTGTCTTTCCCCCGGTCGCCGACAAAACAAGTCAACCTTTCTTTATGAAAATTTTGACCTCAATCAATGAAACCGCTCGGGATTATGATGTGTCGATTGCTATCGCGACGGGACATTCGGTCGGAGAATTAAAGAAGCAAGTTGAACTTCAATTATCCGAAAAACGGGTTGATGGATTCATTGTGCTTTATGCTGGAAAAAGTGATGAAGTTCGAGATTATCTTTTAGAAAATAAGGTTCCTTTTGTTCTAGTAGGGACGCCAACAGAAGGTAAAAACGAAATTACACATGTGGATAATGATAATATGCTCCTTGGACGTGAAGCTGTTCGGCTTTTAGCCCAATTAAATCATCAGAATATATCATTTGTAACAGATACGAAAGAAACAGAAGTTTTTGAAGAGCGTTATCAAGGCTTTAAAGATGAAGCAGAAAGATTAGGTCTCAGCCACGATTTATTATTCATGGATAGTAATTTTTCACTAAGAAATGAAACAGCATTAGTGGTTATGGATGATGTCCTATCTTTAAAAGTGGTGGAGCGTTTACGAAGTCAAGGACTAAATGTTCCAGAAGATGTAAGTCTCGTTACTTACAACAATTCCATTTTTGGGGCAATGATTCACCCTTATCTCACAACCTTTGATATTCATATTGAACAATTAGGGGCAAGTGCCATCAAGAAAATTTTAGATTTACGAGATAATAAAGAAAACTTACCAGAAAAAACAATCATTCCTTTTGAATTAATTGTTCGGGAATCAACAAAAGCTAGAATTTGAGTTCTAGCTTTTTTAGTTTTGTTTAAGATAGGGTTAAGCCTAGTACAAGACAAAAATATGATAATAGTGTAAAATAATAGAAAGGATTGGGCGCGGTTTTATTGACTTTTCGGCCAATTTAACCAAAAATAATTTATAAATTATTTGCCTTAAAAAATGTGAAAAGGGATGGATTCAATGATTAAAATTTTATTAGTGGAGGACGATTTATCACTCTCTAAATCTGTTTACGATTTCTTAAAATCTTTTGCACAAGTGAAACAAGTTTATGATGGAGTTGAAGGACTCTACGAAGCAGAATTGGGAATTTATGATTTGATTTTGCTTGATTTGATGCTTCCAGAAAAAAATGGTTTTGAAGTCTTAAAAGAACTCCGTGAACAAAATGTGGATACACCTGTCTTAATTATGACTGCCAAAGAATCTTTGGATGATAAAATGCATGGTTTTGATATTGGGGCAGATGATTATTTAACAAAACCTTTCTATTTAGATGAACTTAAAGCACGAATTCAAGCACTTTTAAAACGGACAGGGAAATTGGAAGATTCCAATGGTTTGTCTTATGGAAATATTCGTTTGAATTTATCAAATAAATCAACTTTAGTTGATGACCAACCTGTTGATTTAATTGGTAAAGAGTTTGATTTAGTCGTTTATTTAATGCAAAACCAAAATGTTATTTTGCCAAAAGAGCAGATTTTTGACCGAATTTGGGGTTATGATAGTGACACAACTGTGACGGTTGTTGAGGTTTATATGAGTAAAATCCGGAAAAAATTGAAAGATACAGAATTTGTCAATAATCTTTCAACTTTGCGAAATGTTGGCTATATCTTGAGATAAAATTTTACTGACAGCTTATGGATTTATAAAAACTTTTCTATAAACTAAAAATGTGACTTCGGCCAGTTTATTGTGCCAAGCCGCAAGCTTAACGTAGATATGAACTCAGCTTGTCCAATAAGTCAGTGCTAACGAGATGGCTCCAATGCTAAAGGGAGTCAATAAATCGCTAGCTAAAAGAACTGTCAGTAAATCTATCTAGAAATGAGACCTCTTTGAAGAATATAATTAAAAAAGTTAAATCTTCAGCTATCGTAAAAAATGATGGGAAAAATTTCCTTCATTTTTTTCTAGATTTTACAGTGATCTTTGTCGCCCTAGCCGTGATTATTATTCAAGTCATGCAATTGGGAATGTACAGGGCGACTGACCAAAATTTACATAATTTAGCTCAAAATCGAGTGTTTTTGGAAGAAGCTGCCAATAATCAATTTGGTACGAGTGATTCACAAGATAGTGGCTTTTATGGGCCAAATAATAGTGTTATTTTTTATGACTCAGAAGGAAAGAGTTTCATGCCCTCATCAGAATCAAACGGACGAATCAGTACCAACTTTGTGATGAGTCGTTTGCAAAAGGCTATGAAATTTAATGAAAAACAAATTAATACCATTCAGACTGTTTCAGTAAAAAATCCCTATGGTGATAACTGGCATTATCGGTATTTGACCACTTCGCAATTTATTATTACAAATTCTGATGGGACAGTCACGCCAGTTTACGTGCAGATATTTTCAAATGTGGATCAAATTCAAGATGCAATGAGTCGGGCGATGTGGGTCATCGTGACCACAATGATTACTTTCTGGATTCTATCAGTAATTATCAGTCTATATCTTGCAAATTGGACCTTAAAACCAATTTTAGCGGCTTATGAAAAACAAAAAGAGTTTGTTGAAAATGCGTCACATGAATTGAGAACGCCTTTAGCAATCTTGCAAAATCGCCTAGAATTACTTTTCCAAAAACCAACGGCAACAATTATAGACGAATCTGAAAATATCTCCGAAAGTTTATCCGAAGTTCGTAATATGCGGTTGTTGACCTCAAATCTGTTGAACTTGGCAAGACGGGATTCTGGAATAAAGATTGAACCAGAGCCCACAACGGCAACCTACTTTGAAAATATTTTCAATAGTTATGAAATGCTTACCGAAAATGCAGGCAAAAAGTTTTCAGGAAACTTGAAATTAGAAGGCACAGTTAATTTGGACCAAGCGCTCATTAAGCAGCTGCTGACGATATTATTTGATAACGCCTTGAAATATACTGACAGTGAAGGTGAAATTTCGGTGGACGTGATAAAAAATGGTGGCTTCCTAACTTTTGCAGTTGCTGATAATGGTGAAGGAATTTCTGATGAAGATAAGAAAAAAATCTTTGACCGATTTTTCCGAGTAGATAAAGCACGAACTCGCCAAAAAGGTGGCTTAGGTTTGGGACTTTCTTTGGCCAAACAAATTGTTGAAGCCTATAATGGGAAAATAACAGTTGAAGATAATAAACCTAAAGGAACAAAATTCATTGTCAAGATTCGTGTGGACAGCACAATTTCAAATCCTGCAAAAATTTTCCAAAAGTTGTAAAATATGAGAGAAAAAAATTACTGACAAATTATGATAAGATAATAGTATCATCCAAATTATGACAATTTTGTCAGTCAATTTACTAGTTTTTTAAAGGCGAATACTGTCAGTAAAAACTAAGTAAATCTATAAAGGAGAAAAATCAAAAATGTCAGTTTTAGAAAAAATAGACAGCCCATCAGATTTAAAAAATATTTCAAATGAAGAATTAGAAGAATTAGCTTCAGAAATTCGAGCAGCAGTCCTTCACAAAGTATCAAATGTCGGTGGTCACGTTGGTCCAAATTTGGGCGTGACTGAATTAACAATTGCCCTTCACAAAGTTTTCAATTCACCAGTTGATAAGTTTATTTGGGATGTTTCCCACCAAACTTATCCACACAAAATTTTGACTGGACGTAAAAATGGATTTACTGATGGACATTTCCATGACATTACTCCTTATACCAGTCAAAGAGAGTCTGAGCACGACTTTTTCACGGTTGGACATACCTCAACATCCATTGCTAATGCCTTAGGTTATGCCAAACCGCGTGATTTGACAAAGGATAAAGGAAATATTATTGCGGTAATTGGCGATGGTTCAATTTCAGGTGGACTTGCTATGGAAGCTCTCAATAACGCTGGAGATTTCCAAGGAAACCTGATCATTTTATTCAATGATAATCAAATGTCAATTGCTGAAAACCATGGGGGACTTTACCGTAATCTAGCCGAACTTCGGGAGACAAATGGTCAAGCTGAAAATAACTTCTTTAAAACATTTGGTTTAGATTATAAATATTTAGAAAATGGAAATGATATTGAATCACTTGACAACTTATTTGAAGAAGTAAAAGATATTGACCATCCAATCGTTCTTCATATTCATACTGAAAAAGGTCGCGGTTACCAACCAGCCCTTGAAAATAAGGAAGCTTTCCACTGGCATATGCCCTTTGATCTTGAAACAGGTCAATCGAAAGTGACTGATTCTGGCAAATCTTATAGCTCTATCATGTTAGATTACATGGACAAAAAAGTTTCAGAAGGTTTGCCACTTGTAGCTATCAATGCAGCAATCCCTGGAATTTTTGGCTTGAAACAATTTGCAGCTAAATATCCAGACCGTTATATTGATGCTGGAATTGCCGAACAATTTACCATAACATTTGGTGGGGCAATGGCTGCAGCTGGTGCTCGTCCAATCATTTTCCACAATTCGACCTTTGTGCAACGAGCTTATGACCAATTTTGGCATGATTTAGCAATTAATGAAGAACCAGCGATTGTCATTGTTAAAGGTGGGGTTATTTCAGGTTCAGATGAAACGCACCAAGGCTCATCAGCCATGACTTGGATTTCAAACATTCCAAATATCAAATATCTTGCTCCAACATCTGAAGAAGAGTTCATTTCAATTCTCGATTGGGCACTTGACCAACATGAAGAACCAGTCGTTATTCAAATGCCAGAACATGGATTAGAATCACGTCCAACAGTTCTAACAGATTTTTCGACGAGTTCATATCAAATGACAAAAGCTGGTGAAAAAGTTGCCATTTTGGCTCTTGGTGGACTTTATTCACATGGTGAAAAAGTCGCTAAGATTTTAGCTGAAAATGGAGTTAATCCTACACTTGTTAATCCAATTTTCATCAATGATTTGGACCAAGCTTTCCTTGAAAACTTAGTTGAAAATCATCAAGTGATTGCCACTATCGAAGATGGAATTCTTGACGGAGGATTTGGTCAAAAAGTAGCCTCATTCCTCGGGAAATATGATGTGAAAGTTTTAAATTTTGGAGCGAAACGTGAATTTAATGATTCTGTTCCTGTTGCTGAACTTTATGACCGCTACCACCTTACCCCTGAATTGATGGTTGCTGATATTCTGAGTCTTTCAAAATAAAAACTTTTATTGACAAAGTTCTCAATCATTTCTGTCAGTAAAAAATAAATTACTGACTAGTCTGTCAGTAAAATTAAGGAGAATAAGTATAGATTCTTTCTTAATAATAAAGTGAAATAGATGAAAAAAGTATTAGTGAAAGCAGTACATGGCTATCAACGTTGGATTTCTCCAGTCTTTCCCCCAGCCTGTCGCTATTATCCTACCTGTTCCAATTACATGATTCAGGCAATAGAAAAACATGGACCAGCCAAAGGATTGGCGATGGGAACAGCACGGATTTTACGTTGTCACCCTTTTTGCCAACCAGGTTATGATTTAGTTCCAAAACATTTTAGTCTCCGTCGTAATTGGGCAGAGCCTGAAAAAAAAGAAGAAGAGGACTCAAAATAGTTTTGAGTCTTTTTTATTTATTGAAAAAATTCTAATAAAAAACAAGATGAAATCGCTATCAAAAACAATTAAAAAATGGTAAAATGAAAAAAAGAATAAAAAAGGAGTGTCATCTATTATGCCATTTAGTAAAGATTTTCTCTGGGGCGGAGCTACCGCAGCTAATCAATGTGAAGGCGGATATAATCAAGGAGGACGTGGACTTGCTAACGTTGATCTTGTGCCTCACGGAAAAGACCATTTTCCAATTATTACAGGGGAAATGAAGCACCTTGAATTTGACGAGGAACATTTCTATCCTGCAAAAGAAGCGATTGATATGTATCACCATTGGAAAGATGACCTCGCCCTTTTTGCTGAAATGGGCTTTAAGACCTATCGAATGTCAATTGCTTGGACACGAATTTTTGCCAAAGGAGATGAACAAGAACCAAACGAAGAAGGCTTGCAATTTTACGAAGATATTTTTAAAGAATGCAAACGTTTAGGAATTGAGCCGTTAGTTACCATTACTCACTTTGATTGTCCAGTTCATTTGATTAAAGAATATGGGGGCTGGCGTAACCGAAAAATGGTTGGCTTTTATGAAAATCTGGCGAGAACAATTTTTACTCGCTTTAAAGGATTGGTTCGCTATTGGCTGACATTTAATGAGATTAATATGCTACTCCATGCTCCATTCATGGGGGCAGGACTTGTCTTTGAAGAAGGGGAAAATAAAGAACAAGCCAAGTATTTGGCTGCTCATCATGAACTTTTGGCTTCAGCTTTGGCAACAAAAATAGCTCATGAAATTGATCCAGAAAATAAAATTGGCTGTATGTTGGCCGCTGGCGAATATTATCCATTTGATTGTAATCCAGAAAATGTGTTGGAAGCTCAAAAACAAAATCATGACAATCTCTTTTTCATTGATGTTCAATCGCGTGGGAAATATCCTAACTATCTTCTAAAAAGATTAGAACGTGAGGATGTTCAACTTCCAATTGAAGCGGGTGATTTAGAAATTTTAGCAGAAAATACTGTTGATTTTATTTCATTTAGCTATTATTCTAGTCGAGTGGCTAAGATAAAAGACAAGGACGCAGATAAGTCAGCTGGTAATATTTTTGAGTCTGTCACTAATCCCTATTTAAAGGCAAGTGAATGGGGCTGGCAAATTGACCCTCTTGGACTCCGAATTACAATGAATTCTATTTATGATCGTTATCAAAAACCATTGTTTGTTGTTGAAAATGGTTTAGGAGCCCTAGATAAACCAGATGAAAATGGTTTTGTAGCAGATGACTATCGAATTGATTACGTGGCTGCTCACATCAAAGAAATGAAAAAAGCGGTTGAACTTGATGGTATTGAGCTACTCGGATATACTTCTTGGGGATGTATTGCCTTGGTTTCAGCAGGCACTGGTGAAATGAGTAAACGTTACGGATTCATCTATGTTGACCGAGAAGATTTCGGTAAAGGAACTTTGAAACGAACACCTAAGAAGTCATTTGATTGGTATAAAAAAATGATTGCAAGTAATGGTGAAGATTTAACAAATGAATGATTGATAAAAGGGGGATTTTCCATCTTTTTTTATCAAATAAACATTTCTTTGAATTTGAGTTTTTTATCAAGGAAGAAAAATTTACAATAGTTAGGCAAGTGTCCATTAAAAGGAAGCAGTGCTAGAACTTTTTTATGAAATATGATAAAATCGTGTATTGCGTAATTTTTAAATCCGCAGTCATGAAGTATGAAAAAGCCTCGATGATATTTAAGAAATTTAAAAAGTTACAAGTGAGATAAGAATGATGAGGATAAGAAGTGAAAAGTATAAAAAATACCTGGAAGTTGTTTGCCCTAGACTGGAAACGAATTTTTAAAAATCCTGTGGCGACCTTTTTAATCGTTGCCTTAATGATAATTCCCTCTTTATATGCTTGGTTTAACATTAAAGCCTTGTGGGACCCTTATGCCAATACCTCGCAATTGCCAATTGCAGTCTACAGTGCAGATAAACCTGCTAGTTTTCAAGATAAAACCATAAACATTGGTGATGAAGTTCTGAAGAATTTAAAGAAAAATCATCAATTAGGTTGGAAATTTGTAGATTCTAAAGCAGAATTGGACAAAGGAGTTAAATCCGGAAAATACTATGCTGGAATTTACTTACCAAAGGATTTTTCAAAAGACCTTTTAAGTTTTACAACCGGTGATATTAAAAAGCCACAAATAGTTTATTCTATTAATGAAAAGATAAATGCTATTGCTCCCAAAATAACCTCTAAGGGTGCTTCATCTCTTCAATCACAGATTTCTGAAGAGTTTATTAATACGGCAAGTAGTACACTCTTAAAAACCTTTAATACGATTGGTTACGATATTGATAAAAATATGGTCAGCATTCAAAAGGTTAAGTCAGCAATTTTATCAACAAACGATAATCTAGGAACCATTGACAAATACACCCAACAAGTGGTTGACCTTCATGGTAAAATGCCAGAAATCAAAGAAAAACTGGCTAAGGCTAACGAATTTATTACTTATTTACCCGAAGTTGATTCTTTAGGTCAAAAAGTAATTAGTTTGAATGATAAAATGCCTGAAATTGATAAAAGTTTGTCACTTGTTTTGACTCTTCAAGAAAAAATTCCTGAAATTCAAAACGCTGGTAAACAAATTTCGATGATTGATGAAGACTTTGCGTCAGTTGAAAGTACTATGACCCAAGGAATTCAAGAAGCAAAAGACGGCTTGCAAATCATCAATCAAGTTCAAAAATCAATGCCAGACATTCAAAAATTAGGACAAGATGCAGATAGTTTAGGGACAATAACCCTTGATGCTGCAACAAAAATGCAACAGGCACTTCCGTCAATTACAAGTAGTGTTAAAGTGGCATTGGAATCTATTAAAGATTTTTCTAGTGATACGTCAACAATTATTTCAACAATTGAAAAAGCGATAGATGATAATCAACTTACGTCAGAAGAAAAGCAACAAATTAATAGCCTTATCACTGACTTTGTTACCAATATTAATCAACAAAGACAGTCAATTAAAACAACAGTTGATTACCTTAAGCAAATTCAAGAAAGTAACGGAAGTCATGATTTAGATTCAGTTATTGAAAAACTAACTAACTTAGATTCCTTACTTTCAAGCCTTAGTGACAGAATGAATCATCTTAACGATTTGATTCAAACTGGTAATGTCTCTGATGTTAAAAACTATTTGGACGAAATTAATAGTTTAGTTACTAATATAGCTAATATCGCAAATCAAATCAATCCAGATGAAATTAACTCAATTATCAGTAACGCTTTGACAACACTGACTAAAACAATCACTGATGCCAAAGGTTTATTAAATCAGGCTCAACAAATTGACTTTGAAGCTTTACTAAATTCAACAAGTCAAACAGTTTCTAATGCTATTACCATTTTAGAAAAATATCAAGGTGAAATGCCAGCCATCAAACAAGAAATTCATGATGCAAACTTGATGTTAAATGGAAATATGACGACAATTGTCAATGCAATTAATGAAGGGTCTAGTCTTTATAAAAATGAGTTCCCTATCCTTAAAAGTAAGTTGGGCACAGCTTCTGATTTCTTTAAAAATGATTATGCTGGTGTTCGTAAAGATTTAACAGATACCTTAACAATGGCAAATGAGAAAATGCCTGACGTCGAGTCTGCTTTGAATCAAGCCAATAGTTTAATCCAAAATGACTGGCCTGAAATCAAATCGGGCATTCAAAAAGCAGCAACAGCCATTCAAAAAGGTGAAAAAGAAGTTGATTTAGGAGAGATTGTTAAACTTCTAAAACTTGATGCTACTAAAGAGAGTGACTTTTTGACTCAACCAGTAGAAGTGCAAGAAAATCAAGCTTATCCTATTGCCAACAATGGTTCGGCAAGTACACCTTTTTACACAGCGCTTTGTCTGTGGGTCGGTGCAGTCTTACTTTCAAGTTTGGCAACAACAGAGGTTCATCTATCAGATAAAGATAAAAAACGTTATTCTAAACGTGAACAATTCTTTGCTCGAATGGGAAGTTTCGTAGCCATTGGACTTGCTCAAGCCTTGATTGTAACCTTAGGAAACTACTTTGGTTTAGGGGTAGATGTACGAGACCCATTCTACAGCGTCCTCTTTGCCTTACTGATATCCATCGCCTTTATGATTATGGTTTATGTCCTAGTCGCGCTATTTGGTAATGTTGGTAAAGGAATAGCGATTATTATCCTTGTACTTTCCATTTCTGGTGGTGGTGGGAACTATCCAATCCAAGTTTCTGGAAAATTCTTCCAAGCCATTAATCCTTATTTACCATTTACCCACGCTGTTAATCTTTTACGAGAATCGGCTGGAGGGATTTATTGGCCAAACGCTTGGTTTGCAATAATTAGCCTTGTGGCAGTATCAATTGTATTTGTTGCAATTGGGGCCTTTCTCTTCCCACACTTTGAAGATAAAACGAAGAAAATTTCTGAAATCGGAAGTAAGAGTCATTTCTTCCATTAAAATATAAAAAATTGCTGACCTTGTGGCTAGTAATTTTTTTATATTTTATCAATCATATTCAGCAAATAGTAGCATAGGAGTTGTGCTATAATAAGTCTATGACTAAAGTAAACGAAGAACGTGTGCAAGAAATCTTTAATAGTATTTCATCAGATTATGATAAAATGAACGCCATTATCAGTTTTAAACAGCATGATTTATGGCGTGCTAAAACAATGAAAAGAATGGGAGATTTAACTGGTCTGTCTATTCTTGATTTGTGTTGTGGAACTGGAGACTGGACTTTTGATTTATCTGAAAGTGTTGGCCCTTTTGGTAAAGTAATTGGTCTTGATTTTTCAGAAAATATGCTCGAAATTGCTAAGGCTAAACTTAAAGAAGAAGCGAAGAAAAACATTGAATTTCTACAAGGAAATGCGATGGCTTTACCTTTTGAAAAAGGAAGCTTTGATGTAGTTACGATTGGTTATGGGCTAAGAAACACACCTGACTATCTTACTGTATTAAAAGAAATTTTTCGTGTCTTAAAACCAGGGGGCAGAGTGGTTTGTATCGAAACATCACACCCAACCTTACCAATTTATAAACAAGCTTTTGAACTTTATTTTAAAAATGTCATGCCATTTTTTGGTAAAGTTTTTGCCAAATCTTTAAAAGAATATCAATGGCTTCAAAAATCAGCAGAAGATTTTCCAGATGCCAAGACGCTTGAAGAACTTTTTAGAAAAGCTGGCTTTGTTGCCGTAGAATATCAAAAACATGGTGGTGGAGCAATCGCAAGCCATTTTGCCACTAAATCCAAAAAACCTAAATCAAATATTCGTATTGGTAAAAAGTAATCGGTCAATAAAAAAGAAAAATTTCGAGGAAAAAATATGCCTTATAAACGTTATGGGGAAATTTTTAAAAAACTACGAGAACAAAAGAATTTTTCGCTTTCTCATTTTTCAGAAATAGGTATTTCAAAAGCGAGTTTATCAAGATTTGAATTAGGTCAAACCATGATAAGTTTTGAACGCTTGGATAGTGCTTTGCAAGAGATGAATGTGACTTTAGCTGAGTATGAACATTTTATCAATAATTTTTCAATGGATTATAAAGAAGAATTTTTAGAAGATATAATTCTTGCGGATATTGCAGATGACGTCGATAAACTTCACAATCTCTATCTAGAAGCTATGGAATATGATTCAAAAATGCTTGCTTATTGTGCTAAAAGTCGTTATGATATACTGACACAAAGGGAAGCTGATGATGTGGTTGAATATCTCTAT
>ENA-OQNI01001648-OQNI01001648.1-human-gut-metagenome-genome-assembly--contig:-NODE-1648-length-12366-cov-7.232944_pt1 | contig 12366 bp, 11 predicted proteins | sample MGYA00242627_ERZ504876 | MGnify/ENA primary metagenome ERZ504876 (study PRJEB26092, sample SAMD00036386) | human gut metagenome | host: Homo sapiens | study: EMG produced TPA metagenomics assembly of... | reverse complement strand
TAATATCACCTATTTTCAGGCAGATAATCAAGTTGCAAGAGGAAATCTCAAATCTGACTAAGCAGCGTGATGAACTTCTACCACTTCTGATGAATGGTCAGGTATCGGTAAATTCTGATTTAGCTGACGATTAAGTTCTATTTTGAGGTCAATAGTGCGAAGTAACTTACCTATGCGTTTTTGTTCCTCCAATTCGGGAATCCATACAATGCAATCTTTGATTTTATCAGGTGATGTATGCCGGATTTTAGTTTGTTGAGCAGCAGCACTTAGCTGCTGTTTAACAAGATTTGAGGATATAAGATAAAAAGCGAAATCCTTGTCTAACAAATGTTCTTTGCAAACAATTTTTGCCACATCTTGGCTTTGAATATATTTACCGCTTTCGGGAATGATAGCGGTAGAGCCAAGCAACCCAATAGCCTGTTCTGTCAAAGGTGTTATAATGTCGCCCTCCTTCATTAAAAAATCCGGTTTGAAGTCGCCAATGTAATAAAGATTGTCTTTAGCCTTATTCTCTTTAAAGCAATTATTTTGGTAATCGAAATTCCCGCAAGTCAAGCGCACATATTCACCCTCAGCGGCATAGAACTTGCCACTGAGACTCGCACCTCTTGTCACATCAAGTATCTCTCCTAATTTGTATTTTTTCAATTCCATTTACCGTGTTGCTTTTTTAATATAATCTTGAATCAAAGATAGATTGACCTCTATCTCTTTGCGCTTAGCTAAAAGGTGGTTCAGATACTCTTTCGCCTCAAACATTTTTCGTGCTCATGTATTTGCTCTATTAACGGTCCGCCAATAAATGGGGATGAACAGTTTCTACGGCAAATTTTGCATCCTCTATTTGCCGCTATAAACATGTCAAGCAAATGTCGAATAGCTTTAATTTGTTCCTGTGCATCTTTCGACGAACTGCGGGCAACACGTAATGCAACGATTATAGCTATTACACTAATTATTGGGCTTAATAGAGTAGCCCATTGGGTCAAACTATCAAGCATGGTTTATTGATTGAATTTCAATGTCTTTAATTGAGCTATTATCTCATTTTCAAGCCGATGGCTTTCGGCAAACTGCTCGGTGAGTGTTTTTTCGTAGTCTGCCATACGCCTCTTGAACTCCTCTTCTGTAATATCAACATATTCAATCTTAATGTCGAAATACTGTCCGGCAGAAAAGCTATACCCTTTTTCTGCCACTTCTTCGTAGGATGGAGTAACAGAGAATTGCTCTACCACCTTCTCGTTTCGGAAAGTATCTACAATCTGCGCTATCTCATCGGAACGGAGATTCGTCTTTTGGTTCTTCCCTATTTTGATAGTTTCACCAAGTTTGCTCGCATCAATAAATACAGGCTTTTCGGTCTTGTTCTTATCGATAAAAACCACACTGACATTCGTACCCGTGTTAGCGAAGACATTACTCGGCATACTTACCACACCTTTCAGAATCTTATTGTCCACAAGGTGTTTGCGAATTTTGAACGCAATGCCACTCTTGGCTGTAATGAATCCGGTAGGTACAACGATAGCTCCCTTACCCGTGTTTTTCAAGCTGTATAGCAAATGTTGAAAAAAGCAGAGGTATATTTCCATACCCTTCTTGTCTTTGTTGGGTATATTGGGAATGCCTGCAAAGAAACGTCCGCGATAATGGTCGGCTTTGAGGTCGGAATGGTACTCGGAGAAATCGAGCTTGAAAGGCGGATTACTAACGATATAGTCAAATTTACGCAATTCGTGTCCTTCTTTATGATAAGGGTGTTTCAGCGTATTGCCTTGTATAACGTGCGTCAAAGAATGGCTCATACTGTTCAGTATAAGATTCAGCATCAACATAGTAGAGGATTTGTCGCTGATATCCTGCGTGAACACCGTGCAGTTCTGCTCTCCAATTTGGTGGGCAAGGGCAATGACAAGCGTGCCTGTCCCGGCTGACGGGTCATAGCAAGTTACACTTTTAACATCCTCGCTCTCATCGACGAGTAGTTGCGCCATAATGGATGCGATTGCATGGGGCGTATAGTATTCGGCATAGTTGCCGCCACCATTGGAATTGTAGTCCTTAATAAGGTATTCAAAGATGGTGGAGAAGAAATCATATCCGGCAGCAAAAGCCGCTTCAAAAGAAAAACTTGCCACATCTCCGATTAATGACTTGCAAAAGCCGTTTTTCTTGGCAGACCCTCCGGTTACTACCTCCGAGAGAGGTTTCATAATGGAAATACGGGTTTCATCCTCATTGAGAATATAGAAAATCTCCTCATTGGTATCGGCAATAGCCTCCAATGTCGCATCAAACAGAGTTGCAAAATTATCCTCATTCTGACGTTTGGCAAGATACGGTATCAGATGCTCTTTCTTCAATACAATAGTGTCGAGCATCATATCACACATTTCCTCGTACTCCTCATCGGGCAATCGCTCCAATGCTTCGTAGACGTCCTCTGCATCGGCAAGTTCGGGCAGTGTCCGTTTTGCTTCATAGATAAACTTATCATTGAGAAACTTATATAGGAATGTTTCTACGATAACCGTATATTCATTTCCGCTGTTGCCAAGACCAATATTGTTTGTCGTACTTTTCAGACGGTCAATAAGGTCTTTTGTCTGTTGCTTTATGATGTCAATACTCATAATCAGTATATGGTTTGATATTCTTTGAAAATAACGTCACTGACATATTTACGAGCCGGGCGTTCCGTGGAAATCTGCGCATCCTTAAAACGGCGGGTGACGTAAGTTAATATATTTTTCGTGAAGTAAGCCGGAGTTTCAACAATCGCTTCGTTGTGGAAGAATGCATCGTCTACATCTTCTTTTATAAGAAGCAAGACAGCCGTTACCTGCTCTTTCTTTTTTGTCCAAGCATAGGTGCGAGGTTCGGTATGCTCCCGTTCCTCTCTGTCCGATTGCTCGGTCAAACGTTTTTCGACACGCACGAACTTTGTGTCACCGTTATAGGCAATAGCCCGCAACGCATCACGCTCATTCATTTGGCGAATGCGTTTCAGTATGCCGTTAATGTTCTGAACGCGGTCGTGCATATTAAATTCTCCCTCCGATTCCATTTCTTTTTTCTTGAAAAGAGCAAGAAAGTCAGCGAGTATAGAACGATATTCCGGGTCATCAGGATCAACGCAAGCATTCAATTGGTTACGAGTGTGAGCTACCGATTGTTTGTATTGCTCTTGAAGTTCAAGTTCTTCTTCACCTTTCTTATAGAACGAAAAATGTATATTCTCCAAAGCAGCATTCAGTAATTGTTTCACGCTTTCGCGGTCATTTGAGTTTTGCTCATACGAGAGGAGGTCAAGACGATTGCGTGCCGCTTTGATAAGATTTGATATTTCGGGTATATCAACAATGTCTTTCGCTTCCGGGCTTTCCTGCGAGATCAGCATATTCTGCATACTGCGCAGTGTTTCTAAACTTTTATTGATGACTCGGACAGTGGCAATGTCATCCACCAAATTGAGTTGCCGAGAAAAGATTTGAGGATTAGTCAAGTCATAGTCTGTCAAAGTTACTTTTGCATTTGCAACATTTTTCATTGCTTCCTCAATGGTAACAAATAGCTTATCCATTGAAGATGTATTTTCTTGACCAACTTCTTTTTCAAGCTCTTCTTGATAATCCTTGTTCGTCTTACTGTATTCTTCCTCGATATTGGCAAAGTCTACTACATGCCCGAATTTCATAGCCTTGTACGGACGATTGACACGTGTAAGCGTTTGCAGCAGGTTATGTTCCTTGACCATACGGTGCAGGTACAATTTCTTCAATCGTGGAGCATCAAAGCCGGTTTGTAGCATTTGGAAAACAATGAGCAAGTCAATTTTCCCGTCTTTGAATAAATCAATCCATTTGGAACGGGTAGATTTGTCAAAACTGTCATGCAAGATAAGCGCAGCGCGATAACGTCCTTTTTGCGGTAAAGTTTTCTTGACCTCCATTTCATTTGCCGAAATACTACGGTAAATTATTTGTCCGTCTTCACCTGTATAATTGTCAAGTTCAGAATCATCTGCATAGTTTTCCAAAAACAGCCGATACATCATTATCGCCTGTTCTTTACTGTTGCATACGGCAAGTGCTCCCAATGATGGGTCAGAATACTTGCTTCGGAAATCCTGCAAATCATTGATTATATAGTCGAGTAAAGGATGTACATAGTTCTCGTGGGCATAAACATCAATTTCTTTAACAGTTTGCTTTTTTACCCTTATGCTGTTAAGGGCTTCTTTCATCGTTATCTTAAAGTTCGAACCGATGTCTTCGCGTATAAGTCGAAGCGTGTAACCGTCTGATATAGACGCGTTATAATAGTATGTATGAATATAATCCCCGAAAATATCTTTGGTATTGTATCCTTCACCGATTATTGGAGTACCTGTCAATGCTATTTTTATAGCATTCTCATCGCTCGCAATCAAATTTTTCAAGAAACTGCCCTCAGGATTATAGTTTCGGTGTGCTTCATCAATAAAGTAAATGCGCTTCACCTTGACATTATACGCATTTTTGGCAAGTGCCCGACTGTCCTTAGAGAATTTGTGGATATTGACAACCGTTATCTCTAATTTACCCTCTTTGTTTTGGGTAGTCACACCATCCTTTATCAGCTTGGCAAAGTCTTCTTTACTTTGAACAGGATTGACTTTCAGTCCCCTGCGAGTAAACTCTTTTTGAGCCTGTTCCAAAAGGTCGATACGGTCTACAATAAAGAAAAACTGCGGAACAATGCCTTGCTGAGAATAATAATCGGTCAGATATTTGACATTGAAATACGCCAACGCAGTCTTTTCCGCTACCTTGCGTATGCCAAATAATACCCTTTTGTTCCCCTTTATCAAGGTGGCGTTCAATCGCTTTTGTGGCGAACACTTGCGGATAGCGCATAACATGCTTTTGTAAACCGTTTGGGTGGTCTACATAAGCGATACCATAGCGCAAGAAAAAATAGAAACGTTCAAAACTGAACAGGCTTTCACAGAGGCGCTTTGTTGGCGTTTCGGCTTTGCAATTCGTTTTGTAGTCGCTATTGTTTTTGTATTGAGGCACATTATTGTCACGCAGCAATATTTCCTCGTCTTCAGGAGTAACGGGATGGTATCTTTTCTGAATAGGGAAACTGTTTTGTCCTTCCTCGCGAAAGCAATTATAGAGGGTATTCGTTTTACCGATGGTTGCATAATAAGCTCCTTGTTTCAATTGCTCGTCATATTCCATATCGTTGCTGAATACCATTATTTGCGTGATATTCAAAAAACGGCGGAAACAAGGATTGGTAAACCTCGTCTTCATACGCTTGCGCTCGGCATCAACTCCTTCGTGATTGTTCTCCTTTTTTACTTCGATAAAAGCCAGAGGCAAACCATTGATAAAGATGGTTATGTCCGGGCGAAAGTTGTCGCAAGACAAATCACCGCAAGTCATTTCGGTGGCTACTTGAAACGTGTTGTTACGAATGAAGTTCGTGGGCGAAGATAAATCGATTATTTTGTTCGTTGTGTCAAGTAATATTTCTTTGTAAAACTGTCTGCCGAGATCATCATTGTTAAGCGACTTCTGAATGCGGTGAAGCATGGCGTCTGCATCATCCTGTGTAGATAGAGGGTTCAAGCGCAAATAGGCTTCCGAAAACGGTTGGAGTAAGATGTTCGTGAGAGTATCGGATTCCGTTTTGGGTATTGTCACATATTTGGTGAACAATCCCCTTTGGGATATGTATTTATATCCCATCCCCATAAGATGCATAAGAGTGGGAAATTTCACTCTGCTATCTTCACAAAATGCACCCATTGCTTATTTCGTATATTAAAGCAAAACACCTTCGCTATCTTTGCGAGGCTGACCAAAGCCTATCAGACAGTGAAGGTGTTTTTATATCTTGGTGTTAATATTTTATTTCAGGTCATTAACGCATTGTTTAGCAAATGCAAAGTTAGCACTTTTTATTGATATCCATTGCACATTTGAGAATTAAGTTTACAAGAATCTTGCAGCACGACCTCGGTCATGGCGGTTGTGTTTATGTCGGTCGGCATGGCAACTTTACCGTACCCGTCTATCGTGATTATATTCCTTTTTCTTTTCATCGGTGTTTCGTTTTAAGGTTGTCAAATGGCACCTGAGCGGTAATTTTTGCGTATAGTTGGGCGGCTTTATCTTTTGGGGAACATTCAACAGGCGGATATTGGATTCGGTATTAATCTTCTTTCTTCGGGTGATAATCCACAGGTCGCCCTCAAAGAATGTTTGGAGATTGTCGGTAGTCAGGTTCTTCACATCGGAATAATACCGCTGGAATGTTACCTTTGCCCTGCTGTATCCCATTTTTTTTGGCAAACTCGGTATTGTGTTACTCGAAGAGTTTCGGTAGGGTTTCCCGCTTGACACCGATACTGGGATAGGCATCCTTGAGTTTGGCGGCGGTGACTTATACCGTCCGTTGCGGCAGGGAACTGAGGCGATGTTGCATGTGAATGAATGTACGGTTATATGCAAATGGAACTTTCTCCCCACCGGAGTCTCTGTTTCACAACCATTAATTCAGTGAAATAAAATACGTACTTTCCTTTCTAATTGTTTGTAAAGTAAATATTTACATGATTTTACGTGTAAATATTTACTTTTCATGCCTCTTCGTTATTTAATATTTTTGTGTATTCATCGTACATTGGGGCAGTGAAACGCTTCCGGGCGGTGTGGTATAAATTTTAAACAATTAGAAAGAATAATGAAATCAATGAAAACACATCGTCTGTCAGGGGCGGACACATCGTCTGTTACACTCGTATACATCATCCGTAGGGGTGGAACGCATCATCGGTTCTGCCGCTCTGCGTCGCCGTTCCGTACCGCTACGCCGTAGATATACGATAGTATATCTTATCTTCTATTGAATTATATTGTGTACGCTGCGTGGCCGGAAGCATGGCCGCCGCGCGTGCATAACCGGTTGACGTAAAGGCATGTGCCATGACCGCCGGAGCGGTCGTTTTCCGGTTTCGACATTTATCAATATTTATCTGTAACTTTAGTATGAAAAACAATTTGCTTAGAATGGGCTATGTCATGGTTTCGCGTGCATTGCTACAAGAGATTTGCGAGAAAAAAGGTGCGGCATGCTGCGAGGAAGAAGCCTTCCTTCGGGTGCTGACAAACGTCAACTTCAAGCCTGCCGTAGTATTCTGCAACGGAGCCGGGGTGCAGTGTGCCCGTGGAGAGTCCGTCATCACTTTTATGGGCTGGGCGGACATATTCGGCTGGACAAGGGCGCGTACCCGGCGCTTTTTCGACCGGTGCTTCGCTGCAGGACTTATCGAGCGCGTGCCGGGCTGTTGCCCCAGCCACATCCATGTGCCCGGCTATGATGCCTGGACGGGACAGCCGGCATCCATAGGGAAGGTTATGAACGGGGGCGGCAGCTTTTCCGCCGCTGCCGCCCCCGTTGCCGCCAAGTCGAAATCTTCCGCCGCTTTCGAAGAGTCGCTGAAGGAGTTTCTTGCCTATTACGGCCGCACCACCCATCTGCCGGTAGAGAACGGCAGCTATGTCCGCGCCCTTTGGAAAAAACTCTCCACCCGCGAGCGCGAACTTGCCTACCGGAAAGTGGAAGATTATTATTTCAGCCTGAACAATACGCATTTCTGCTACCAGGCTGCCAAGTATCTGGAGTATAGAATCTTTGAAAACGAATTTGTCAATTAATCGCCCTTTTACCCTTATGGCAGAAATCCTCAATCCTCATGATGCCGACCTGGAGTCGGTAATCTTAGGCGCTTGTCTCGCCGAAAGTACCGCTATGGTGCTTGTAAGCGGGAAGCTGTGCCCCGAAATGTTTTACGAAGCGAAGTATGGCGAAATCTTTGCCGCCCTGCTTGCCATGCACCGCGCGGGCAAGGCGATAGACATCATTACGGTGCGTGCCGAGCTTGCCGCCCGTGGCAAGCTGGAGTTCGTGGGCGGCGCCTTCGAACTGGCGCGTCTGTTGGGCAGGGTGGCATCGTCCGCCCACCTGGAGTATCATGCGCTTATCTTGCGCGGCATGTATATCCGGCGCGAGATGATTAGCGGCCTGCATCGTCTGCTTGCCGTAGCCGCCGATGAGTCGGTGGATTTGGGCGATGCCCTGGCCGGACTGCATCAGCTTATCGAACACCTGGAAGGTAAAACCGACTTTGCCGGCTGCCTGCGCGACATGGACCGCCTGATGCTGGATACCCTTAGGCAAATGGACGGCAGGGTGGCGAACAACCGCAACGGCATCACCGGCATCCCCACCGGCCTGCGCGACCTCGACAGGCTCACTGCCGGCTGGCAGCGGGGCGATCTGCACATCATAGCCGCCCGTCCTTCGGTGGGCAAGACCGCCTTTGCCCTGCATCTGGCACTGGCGGCGGGACGTGCCGGGAAGCAGGTGTTGGTGAACAGCCTCGAAATGCAGGGCGAAAGGCTGGGCGACCGCTGGCTCTGCGCACAGGCTGCCTCGCTGGATGCCGGACACCTCAAAAGCGGGCAACTCAGCGCCGACGAGCAGCAACAGGCTCTGGAAGCCGCCCGGCAACTGTCGTGCCTGCCTGTGTATGTGGACGACAACCCGAAGGCGAGCATGGATCATATCCGCTCGTCGGCGCTGCTGCAAAAGAGCAAAGGGCATTGCGACCTGCTGATTATCGACTATCTGCAACTCTGCGATATGAAGTCGGAACAGAAGAACCGCAACCGTGAACAGGAAGTGGCGGAAGCGAGCCGCAAGGCAAAGCTGATAGCCAAGGAGCTGGATATTCCCGTTATCCTGCTCTGCCAGTTGAACCGTGAGTGCGAGATGCGTGCCGACAAGCGGCCTGCACTGAGCGACCTCAGAGAGAGCGGCGCCATCGAGCAGGATGCCGATGTGGTGATGTTGCTCTATCGTCCCGCACTGTACGGGTTGACGTCCGAGCGCAAGAGCAAATTCCCTTCCGAAGGGTTGGGCATGGTGATTCTTGCCAAGCACCGCAACGGCGAGACGGGAGATGTATATTTCGGGCATAACCCCACGCTGACGAAGATTGGCGAGTACGAACCCACACTGGAGTGGATGGCGAGAAACGCACGCTCTTCCTGTTAGAAAAAAACTTCGCTTTTACCGGAAAATAAATGGCAAAATACTTGACTTTGCCTCTCTGATTTCGTATCTTTGTAATGTGCTCGAGAAGGGAAGTAATTATTGGATAAGGCGCCTTAAATCTTTTGTTTGTTGTGTGGCCCGGGCTTTTTCTTTTAAGAATTTTATTTACTGTTTTTTTAATCTAAACCTAAACTTTATTTTTATGGATGTACTTGTAGAACGCTTTCAGCGTCGTAGAATCGTGAGCGATAAAAGCTCTCCCATGTTGTATTATCTCCGTCAGAAACCCAAAACGTGCGGAACGGTGGATATTGATGTCCTCGCCGCCAGTATTCAGAAGAACTGCGCCATGACAAAAGGCGATGTGAAGCACGTGATAGAGGCTCTTGTGGAAGAGATTCAGGCGAACCTTGCCAACGGCGACAAGGTGAAGCTGAACCAGCTCGGCACGCTTCACATGACGTTCCGCTGTCCGGGTGTGGAGAAGTCGGAAGACTGCACGGTGAGGAATATCTCCAAAGTGAATATCCGCTTTGTGCCCGACAAGGAGCTGAAGCTTGTGAACGGCAGTACGGCTGCCACCCGCAGCCCGGCAAATGTGGCTTTCTCGCTGGACAAGCCTGCGGACGGCAGTTCTTCCGGTGGTAGCGGCGGCAATAGCGGCGAAGAGGAGAATCCGCTCGGATAGTCGGTTTCCTGCTGATTTCCGGTATCAGTCTTAGGGCTTGTCTGAATATTGTTTGGAAAGCATGTTTCCTGCTTCTTCCGGATTTCTTTTCATCCTGTTTTCCTTTTTTATGCGGAACAGCATTCGGGCACGCCCTTATCATAGTTTTTAACCTAACCCTTAATTTAAATCTTATGGCAACAAAATCAAACTGGTGGGACAAGCTCCTTAAAATCGTAATCGCCGTAGCTTCGGCTGTTTTAGGCGCTTTAGGCATGAACGCGATGCCCGCCTGATTGTACTTCATACGTAAATTACGTACTTAATTCTTAAGTTACTTAACTTTATACTTAATAAAAGTGAGATTTATCAACCTCATCGTCATCCACTGTTCCGCTACCCGCTGTGACCGTAGCTACACCGAACATGACTTGACAACAGACCACCTGCGCCGGGGCTTCTCCGGCGCAGGTTATCACTATTACATCCGCAGGAACGGCGATATAAAGACGCTCCGTCCCATGACACAGCCCGGTGCGCATGTCCGCGGCCACAACGCCCACAGTTTGGGCATCTGCTACGAAGGCGGACTCGATGCGCACGGACATCCAGCCGATACCCGCACCGATTTTCAGAAACACTCCCTGCGGGTGCTCGTAATGCTGTTGCTGCGCGATTATCCCGGCAGCCGCCTCTGCGGCCACCGCGACCTCAGTCCCGACCTGAACGGCAACGGCGAGATAGAACCCGAAGAGTGGATAAAGGAGTGTCCCTGCTTCGATGCGGCTGCGATTGTGCGGGAAGCAGCGCCGCCTAATCCGGGGTGTGCGGGGTGAGGGGAGATGTTTTTTCAGTCTTTCCAGTTTCTTTCCAGATTTGCCCCATACTTTTGTGGCATGAGAAGAGGTTGTATCAATGAAGCCTCTTATGGTAAAGAGAAAAACAGTGTCTTGAATTTGTAAATGAAAAAAAGAATGATTATGAAAAAACATTTGTTTGCCATGGTTTGTATGGCTGTGAGTTTGTGGAGTTGCAGTAACGACGATGCACCTGTTGTCGGTGGTCCGGAAAACGGTAAGGTGAGTGCCGAGGCGCAGGCTGCTTTGTTTCAGCTCTATCCGAATGCTACCGATGTGAACTGGTCGGTGAAAGGAGAGTATGTGGTGGCGGATTTCAATATGGCGGCTACCCGTGCGGCAGCAGGCGAATATGCGGCCTGGTTCGACAATGCCGGCCGGTGGTACATGACGACGGACAGTGAAATCCTCTTCGACCAGTTACCCGCAGAAGTGAAAACCGCTTTCGGCGAGAGCGAGTACTCCGCATGGACCGTCGACGAGGTGGAACGGATTCAGCGCAATGGCCTGGAAGATGTCTATGTGATTGAAGTGAAGAATACGGTAGACGGCGTGGCAACGGAAATCGACCTTTATTATTCGAAGGACGGCGTACTGGTGAAAAAACTGGTCGACATGGACGAAGATTATGATTACAGCGATTACATCCCCGTAGCTCCGGCCGCAGGTGTGGACGCGTTCCTGAAAGCGAATTTCCCCAATGCCCGCATTCTGGACATCGACCGTGAGGATAACATGACGGAAGTGGAAATTCTGGATGGAAAGGTAGTGCGCGAACTGCTGTTTGACGGGACGGGCAACTGGCTGTTTACCAAGACCGAAATGAGCTATGCCGCATTGCCCGCTGTGGTGAAACAGGCGTTGGACGCTTCTGAATATGCCGGTTACCGGGTGGACGATGTAGACCATTATGTAACTTCGGCAGAGGAATATTACCGCCTCGAACTGGAGTCTGTCATGGGTGACGTGAAAGTAAAGATTACCGCCACCGGCGAATTGTCGCCGATGGAGCAGAACCCTGCCGGACCCGGAAATAACGCCGGCGGCATACTGACCGACAAAATCAAGGAGTTCATCACTCAGAAATATGCGGGAGCGCGTATCATCGAATCCGATATGGAGAAAGGCATGACGGAAGTGGAAATATTTCACGAAGGACGTGAGAAAGATGTGTACTTCAACGGTGCGCAGGATTGGGTGAGAACCGAATGGGGCGTGCGGGTGAATGAACTTCCCGCGGCTGTGCTCGATGTTATCAGAAAAACGTATGCGGATTATAGGATAGATGATGCGGATTATGTGGAAACACGTACCGAATCGTATTATCTGGTGGAGCTGGAACGGGGAGAAAGCGAAGTCAATCTGCGTATTCTTCCAAACGGAACGATTCTTTAACGGAGTGATTCTTTAAACGAAAATGGCTTTGACAGCCTCTGATATGTGCGCGCGTACGGGCGCGCATATATTATATTGTGTCCTTCTTTTCATCCCTTTCTCTCTTCTGCTGGCGTTCAAAAAAATATGTTCTTCAACATGTTTATCAATCAGCGTGTTACGAAAAAGTTTTCATATTCCGTGTAAAAAATCCCCTGATATATTTGGTGTGTATGTTATAAAGTCCTACTTTTGCACCCGCTTTCGAGAACGGGAGCAGCGATGTTTTGACATTCTGACAGGAACGGCGTAGGAACTCTTACATATTTCTTCTGCTTGGGGCTT
>ENA-OQNI01001639-OQNI01001639.1-human-gut-metagenome-genome-assembly--contig:-NODE-1639-length-12414-cov-7.116139_pt1 | contig 12414 bp, 13 predicted proteins | sample MGYA00242627_ERZ504876 | MGnify/ENA primary metagenome ERZ504876 (study PRJEB26092, sample SAMD00036386) | human gut metagenome | host: Homo sapiens | study: EMG produced TPA metagenomics assembly of... | reverse complement strand
CCGGCATCCAGGTGAAATGCCCCAAGTGCCACGGCGCAGGTATTGTAACAGCGGATGAGGATAACGCCTATTTCCGGTGCCTGAGCTGCGGCCACCGGATGACGCAGGATCGGACGGTCTACCGCTATGATGTCCATAACCAGTGCAAAAACTGCGGAAGATACTACCGGGTGGATATTGAAGATACGGCAAAACAGCACTTTCCCGTCCTCCATGTGGCCTGCCCCTATGATGATATTATTTCGCTGCCGCATCCTACCTCTTCCAGACATCCGAGAATGCCTATCTCAGACCGAGCGGCCCAGTTTTCTCCCTTTGCGGCTCTTGCCGGTCACAGCGCAGCTCTTGCCGAAACGGCGAGGCTGACGGACCGACAAATTGAATTAAGCGATGATGATAAGGCAGTGCTTGATCAAAAGCAGAGCATCTTATTGGAGCATATCAAAGAATGTCCGGAGATTACCGTAACATGGTTCCGACCAGATGAGAAAAAGGATGGTGGTCAATATATAACAACTACTGGACGCCTGAGAAGAATAGATGAATTCAACCAGGTACTGATTCTGGTAGATGATATAAAAATACCGCTGACCCATGTGGTCGATTTGGACAGCGAAAAACTTCCGGATATGAACCAGATGGAATGGTGATCCACAAAGAGCCGGCTATCGATAAGATAGCCGGCTCTCAGCCTGTCGAGAAACCCGGCTATGCATCAAGCATGAGCCTGGTTTCTGGCATATAGGGGCCAAAAGAGGAACATAAAGAGAGAAGCAGAGTTCTCCCGCCATAGCCATCTGGCCAGTTTTTTGAGATTCATGGCAGCAAATTTAAGCTTCACCCAGTTGGACACCTGGGCCAAGCCTCTGTACTGGGTATAACGCATGGCGTGTTTTTCCTTGGCGTCTGCAAAGACCCGTTCAATGGTCTCCTTACGGCGTTGGTACAGTTCCCGGTACTCAGGCGTATAGCGAGCGTCATCCGCCAGTTCCTCATAGTCCTTCCAGATGTGCCGCTGTACTGTTTTGACACAGTTTTTAGAGTGGGTACACAGGTGGCGGGTAGGGCAGCTTGCGCAGATCTTTGGGGCGCTTTGGTACTGCCGGTATCCATCCCGGTTGGTGGATCGGTAGGACAACACCTGGTATTCCGGACAAATCACACAGTCATAGTATTCATCATACACATACTTCCACCACTCGTGGCCGCCCTTCATAGTCTGAGGCCGCTTGTAGGCGGTGGACAGCGCACGTCCATCTTCAAATACCTTTTTGCAGATATGCGGGGTCTTGTAGGCAGAATCGGCAACAATCGTTTCTACTTCCGGGAAATCCGCTGTCACACGGTCATACACTTCATCAAAGGCCGCGCTGTCATGTACATTTCCAGGGGTAATGACTGTCTCCAGGACAAATCCATGCTTGTCACAGGCTGTGTGGGCCTCATAGGCAAACTGCTGCTTGTGCTCTCCCTTTACAAACAGACCGCTGTCAGGATCCGTCACGCTCCGGGTCACCGTACGCTGCTTCTCCTTCTTCCGTCGGGCCAGCTTCTTCTTGGAGGTGTTGTCCCTGTGCTTCTTTGGCGGAGCCGGTGGCTCATCGTCGTCGTCAAAGGGCTTCTTTCCGTGGGCCTCCCGGTCTGCGTTTACTTCGTCCATCAGTTCCTTGGCATAGTGTCTGGATGCCGCCGGAATCTGGACCTTCACCTGTTTCTTGGTGTTGGCGTTGGCTTTGATGTGGGTGCCGTCTATAAATACCGCCTTGGGAGAAAGATAACCTACCTCCGCTGCCTCCTCCAGAATCCAACGGAATACCTGGGCTACCGTCTCCTCGGTAAAGCGATGCCGGAAATTATAGCTCACTGTGGAAAAGTGCGGTGTTTCCTCCTGCAAGGTGTACCCCAAAAACCAGCGGTAGGCTATATTTAAGCTTACCTCCTCCGCTGTCCGCCGAAGGGATGGCAGTCCATACAGATGCTGGATCAGTACCATTTTGAACAGCACCACCGGGTCTACGCTCGGCCGGCCGTTGTCCTCGCTGTACAAAGGCTCCACCATTTCATACAGACGATTGAAATCCACAGCCTGATCTATTTTCCGTAGCAGATGTCCCTCTGGTACCAGGCTATCTATTTCCACCATCTCTATTACATTTCGATCCATCTTCCCGCGTTCCAGCATCTTTCTCACCACCTGCTTCTATTTTACCTCTTACAAACGTAAAACCCCAGCTTTTGCTGGACTTTTTCGACAGGCTGAGAGCCGGCTATCGATAAGATAGCCGGCTCTTTTTATGAAAGTAGAATCTCACAGGGCCGCTCATCGGTCCTGATGGGTGGCCTTCTATACAAGGAGGCTTTAGCATGAATAAACCGCTCAAAAGCGATACCCCAAAAGCAGAAATGAAAATCAATGTACAAGGTTATAAGGTTACACTTTGTTTTGCGGAACGGCCAAACCTGGAAGCGGCTGCCTTTGTAAAGCAATCACTTCTGAGTTCCTATGCAATGCTTCAAAAATAGATCAGGTTGCAAGGCACATTTCTCTCCGAAAACCGATGAATTCCCTGGCAATTCTGGCCGTTGTGTGAGATAATGGGTACGGCGAAAAAAGCCAGGAACCTTGAAAATCGAATAGGATGAATTGAGTGTTCGCCCTCTCACACAAAACAAAATGAGAGGACGGATATCAAAATGGCTGAAAGAGTTTATTGTTTGTACAGAGTTTCCACCAGTAAGCAGGTCGATCATGATGATCAGAATCAGGCGGACATCCCCATGCAAAGAAAAGCCTGCCATGACTTCGCAGATAAGATGGGTTGGATTATCGTAGGTGAAGAAAAAGAAACCGGCGTATCCGGCTACAAGGTCAGCGCCGATGATCGGGACAAGCTACAACTTATCAAGAAGTATGCAGAGCAGGGAAAATTCGATATCCTGCTCGTATTCATGTTCGACCGTCTGGGTCGTAAATCGGATGAAACTCCCTTTGTTGTAGAGTGGTTCGCCAAAAAGGGAATCCGCGTTTGGAGCGTGAAAGAAGGCGAGCAGAGGTTTGAATCCCACACGGATCGCCTGACCAATTACATTCGCTTCTGGCAGGCTGATGGTGAGAGCCAGAAAACCTCAATGCGTACCAAAACAGCCCTTGGGCAGATGGTTGAAGAAGGACGGTTCCGAGGCGGAAACGCACCATACGGATACCGGCTGGAAAAGAGCGGCATCCTCAACAAGCGCAAGCACGAGGTATATATGCTGGTCATCGATGAGGATGAGGCCAGAGTCGTCCGAATGATGTTTGATCTCTGTGTTTCGTCCGGATATGGCAGATGGCGCCTCGCTAACTTCCTCAACGATCATGGCATCAAGAATCGAAAGGGACAAAACTGGCATGATGCCAGTGTGGGAGGTATCCTACATAACCCACTTTATAAAGGAATCCTTCGAAGCGGCGAAACCTATGCTGGTCCCTTTGATGAGCTTCAAATCATTGCCCCGGACCACTTTGATCTGGCACAGAAGTTGATGCTGGAGCGAACCAATGAGCGAAAAGAGCATCGAACAGTGCCGCTGAATACGACAGGACAGTCCCTGCTCTCCGGAAATATCTTTTGTGGACACTGCGGAGGCCGCTTGGTACTTACCACGAACGGGAAAACGGTCCGTCGAGCGGATGGAACAGCGGTTTACAAAAAGCGCATTCGCTATGTGTGCTACAATAAGACACGGCGTCGTCAGGAGTGTACCGGACAGACCGGATATACGATGCATATCGTGGACGGGATTGTTACGGAGGTACTTCATCAGGTCTTCAACAAGATGCAAGGCGCTTCCGGTGATATGATCGTGGGAAGTGCGGTTCAAAAGCAGATGACTATGATCCGCTCGGAACTGCAGCGAGCCAGAGCTGAAAACACCAAGGCCAATAAGGAATACGAATCCCTTAAAGCTGAGGTACTGAAAGCGATTCAGGGTAAAAGCGCACTGCCGCAAGATGTTCTATCTGAGATGCTGGAGGACGCCCGTCAAAAGGTGCTATCCAGCAGTGAACGCATCACGGAACTTACAGCGGAGTTGAACGATGGAAACTCTAAAATCGAGGAGATGAAGGCTGAGTTCAATCAGATCGTGTCCTGGTCCAAGATTTTTGATGATAGTCCTATGGAAGTCAAAAAGATGATTTGTGGCTACATCATCAAAAAAGTCTCGGTCTGCAAGGACTACGATATCAAGATTGAATTCAACATCAATGTGGAGCAGTTCCTTAACGGTATCGATGGAGTTTCCGAATGTGATACAAGTGAGCTGTCCATAGCACAATAAGCCCTCGCCCATGTCACACCAGTGGCATGGGGTACATATCCTAAGAGATATGGCCAGTTGACAACATAAATCCTCCATGTTAATATAAGTGAGCAAATTGAATTGTTGCGCGGGTGTGGAGATGAGCGCTGTCCCAAACTATCAGGGGGTGTGCCTACCAGATGGTTCGGGAGAGCGCTTGAATGGCATTCAAGAGGTCAGCGGTTCGATCCCGCTTATCTCCACCAAAATGACCACACCAATTACGGTGTGGTTATTTTTTTGATGCCGGGGAAGAGACCCGGTCTAATTTATTTGATTCCCGTTTTCTGGAGGTCCCTAGCTATGAGTTTCTCCCTTCCCAAATACCAGGCACCGGATTTTGCTGCTCTGGGGCTGGACAACGCGCCCGATGTGCAGTTGGTCCCGGCAGAGAAAGACGGTGTGATGCCTGAAAACTATCACGCCACCACTATGTTCCCCGAATATTTCCGCATCGGCGGACAATGGGTGCTGGCAGAGGACAGCCGGATGGACTGCGTGGCTGTGGTCCGGGAGGGCAAAGTGTCCGTGGTGGAATTTCGCAATGTGAAGCAGGGTGATCTGGTAGCAGTAGGCCGGTCTGAGGACGGCTCTCAGGGCATCTATGTCCACCCGGACTGCTTTGTAGATGAGCAGGGAGAGCAGGAGGTCTTTGCCTTCCGTCAGGGCCGCAGCCGGGAGACTGCTTACTCGGTGGACTATGATAACCTCTATCAGCTGCTGCGCTATGAGCGGCAGCACGGCAATATCCTGTGGGTCATGGGTCCGGCCTGCGTCTTTGACTCTCGGTCCCGGGCCGCTTTTGCTGCCCTGGTGCGCCAGGGCTATGTCAACGGTGTCATGGCGGGCAATGCTCTGGCTACCCATGACCTGGAGGCAGGCTACTTGGGCACTGCCCTGGGCCAGGACATCTACACCCAGCAGTCCCAGCCCAACGGCCACTATAACCACATCGACACCATCAATGAGGTGCGTCGGATGGGGTCCATCCAGGCCTTTGTGGAGTCTGGCAAGGTAAAGGACGGAGTGATGTACCAGTGCGTACACCACAATGTGCCCTTTGTGCTGGTTGGCTCCGTGCGGGACGACGGCCCTCTGCCTGAGGTGTACGGTGACGTCTATCAGGGCCAGGACGCCATGCGCAACCTGGTGCGAAACGCTACCACGATCATCTGTATGGCCACCACCCTGCATACCGTGGCCACTGGCAATATGACGCCCTGTTTCCGGGTCGTGGACGGAGAGGTGCGCCCCCTGTTCTTTTACTCGGTGGATATCTCTGAGTTCGCGGTGAACAAGTTGCGGGACCGGGGAAGTCTGTCGGTGAAAACCATCGTTACCAACGTGCAGGACTTTGTGGTCCACGTCAAACAGAATCTGTTGGGAGAATAAAAAATAAGGTTCGGTATCTGTACAGATACCGAACCTTATTTTTATAGTTGAAAATCCTCATCTTTCAGGGTGCTGAAATCCGCCTTCACCGGGCGGGGCGGGACCCGCTTGAGGGGATCGTATCGAAAGCTGCGGCAGCTGGAGCCGGCAGACATGACCCCCTTCTTCTCACAGATCACCTGGTCTCCCTCCAGGGGACGGCTGTGGGTGCAATAAGAGCAGCGGGGGTCCATCTTTTTTTGAAACAGGGCCATGAATCGGTTACCTCCCTTGTGTAATCTTCTCCATTATACCCCGGACAGACGGGATTTTCCACCGCTTTTTTTCACCACCCGTACGGCCAGAGCAAAAAGGAGCAGCCACAGGCACCAGGCAGAGACGGTGGAGATGGTCAGAGCCTGCTGAAAGTCCAGTACCACCATGGCCTCGGTCTGTTCTGCCAGATAGAAGCTTACTGGGGCATTCAGTGGGACCAGCCGGGTGAGAAGGCCCAACAGAGCGGCGGAAAGGGCTCCATGGAGCAGTTTACCAACAAAGTAGGTGCGCATAGACAGGCCGCTGTCCCCCAGAAAGGCCAGTACCTGGCAGTGGACGGACAGGCCGGCCCAGCCCAGCATGAAGGCGGCCATGGACAGCCGACCGGGTAGGGAGCCGTCAGTGAGGGAGGAGACCCCAGAGGAGATCTCCAGCACGCCCGTGAGCAGCCGTTTTGCCCAGGACTGGGAGAAACCCAGGGGGCCCAGAAAAAGCGACAGGAGCTCAGCCAGGGCCTCCAGAACCCCGGCCAGACTGAGCATCCGGATGACCACACAAAACAGCAGTACAAAGGCGCAGATGTTCAACGAGGAGGACAGAGCTCCGGTGACCGAGCGGGTAAAGGCAGCAGGAAAACGGACGGCCTGGAATTGAGGGGCAGTAAGGCTGCCCCGGCGGGGCCCCTCGTGGGGGCGGTAAAAACGGAACAGAAGCCCTACGCACAGGGAGGCGGCAATGTGTGCCAGGTATAGGAGCAGCCCCACGGTACCGCTCCCAAATACCCCTGCGCCCACCACGCCAAGGATAAAGGCTGGTCCGGCATTGTTGCAGAAAGCGAGCAGACGCTCGGCCTCTGTTTTGGAGCACTGTCCGCTCTGATACAGGGCAATGGCGGTGCGCGCTCCCACGGGATAGCCTCCCACAAAGCCTAAGGCCACCGCGCTGGTGCAAGCTCCATTGACTCGAAAGAGAGGTGCCATCACCGGCTGGAACAGTTTGCCCAGGTACCGGGACAGTCCCAGCTCCACTACCAGAGAGGACAGGACAAAGAAGGGAAACAGGGAGGGGATAATTACATTGCCGCACAGGCGCAGGCCGTCCTTCATAGCGGCCATGGCTTCCTTAGGCCACAGAATCAGCGCCAGAGCGGCGCAGACGATGGCGACGCCCAAAAGCAGCTCTCGATAAGCTTCTTTTCCCAGCAGACGGCCCAAGATGATCCTCCCCCTTTCTGCGCACAGGAGAGTGTATGCAGAAAAGGGGAGAAGGAGAACAAAGAAAAGTGGTACGCGCCTGATTGTATCCAATCGGAGGCAAGAAAAGCAGCGATTTTAGCACCGTTTTTTCCACTCCCAGGGTTTTTACAGGCATGTGATTGTATTGAGACGTCAAGGCTGCCTCCTGTATGGCAGCGGTGACCGTATGTTATTGGGTTATAGCCTATTGACATTGAAAAGGAGAGGACGGGATTGCTCCCGCCCTCTTTTCCTGTCGTTATTCCCTCATCTTATATCATATACAAGTTCTCTTTCAGTTCCTTCCATATCCATAAAAGTTACTACTAATTTCAAAGAATCGGACTCACTACTTTGGACTTCAAGAGGGACTTCAAAGTAGCCTCTACATTCACGGTTTGTATCTAATGGCTCAAAGATACTGTCATAAACATACAAACTGCTACCATCTGCCCCTTGCGCGTCCGCTATGGCAAATTCATATGTGTCAAAAGTATAGCCATCACCATAACGGATTTCAAAACCTATGTAGTTTTCGCTTTGACTTCCAATTTCAGCCGATTCTTTCCCGTTATATGTCAATTCAGCAGTAAAGAATAGAAATATATCCCCGCTTTCTGCCGTGTAAAAAGAATTCCCTGTTTCACTTTTATACTCATCATCTGCTGGCCGGAGATAATAGAGGCCGTTGTTTTCATCTGCTACAGCGTCACTAAACTCAATACCTGTTAAAGTAAATTCCCAATCGCCAGCAGTGCTTGTGTCTCCAATTTTCAAAACTCCGCTTGTCTGATTATTCTCACCATTTCCAGTGGTGGTATTGGGTGAATCGCCTATTTCTCCCCCGCAAGCTGCCAAGGACAACGTGAGTGCCACCGCCAGAATAAGCGGCAATATCTTTTTCATTGCTTCTTTACTCCTTCCCGCACGACCTCCGCAAAGGTGTGCTTGACAATTTGGGGCGTTCCCTTCATTTTGATGTACCTTGCAACCGTGGAGCCGCTGTGCTCTACTTTACGGCCTACCACCGCATAGTTTCCCGGCTTGGTATACAGGCGGTGTATTTCTATGATTTCACCGGGGGGACACTCCGGCTCAGCTATCAAATTTTTATTATACTGTAACATATTATACATAGATATACATATATTGTCAATTAATGCCGTGAACTTTCCACAGTAGTGGCAAAAGGAGAAGTATGTGCAGATATAAGGGAGGTAGATACAAGCGGAGTAAAATAAAAAATCCGCAATCCATTGAGTCTCAATGGATTGCGGATTGGTCCGAGTGCCGAGATTCGAACTCGGGGCCTCTTGAACCCCATTCAAGCGCGATGTGCCGCAACAGCGGCACTGGGGGAACAGCGGAAAAGCCACGGCTAAAATCCCAAAAGCCTTGATACGCCTTGATTTTTACACCTTTATTGTACCACACCGCCGCCCGAATTACAACCATTTCTTGCGGGAAGCAAAAGGAAAAAGCGCACAGATTTTTGAAGTCCGTGCGCTTTTTGTGCGCTCCTTGTAGCCGATATAAACCGAATATCTTATGGCAATTCCATCGGAGCAGGAGGGTTGAAGTATTGATAGACTTTAGGGAAATACATAAGGAAAAGCATCAAGCCCGCCCCTAACACCCCGACAATAATTCCCGCAACCGCCATCCCGCAAGGGGCATTCCGCTTTTTGCCAGTGATGATTGCTATTACACCGAAAACGACACCCAAGCAGTCAAGGAACATGCCAAAGCCAAGCCATCCCGTAAGAAAACCGAGAATAGAAAGGAAAAGAGATGTAATCGAAAGACCGCTACACAGTCCATCGTTCTTCTTTTGACCATTCATAAAGTCACCGCCCCATTTTCTTAAAGATTAAGTAACTGCTTTTTCTTTGCGTCAAATTCTTCCTGTGTGATAACTCCGCTGTCAAGCAGTTCTTTGTATGTTTTTAACTCCTCCGCCGCTCCAAAATTCACCTGCGGAGAAACGGCCTGCGCCGTATGTTGTTCTGAATGTGTTGCCCCGTTCCCTGCTGTAATGATTTCATTTATCTTGTCCTGCATGAGAATAGGGGGAATAATCCCAATGAAGATGGCAAGTATCAAACAAATCGTGGATAGGTCAGAACGCACACCTTTAAGGGCGGCGAGTTTATCTATCCTCTGTGCGCTTTTATAAACCCAATATATAGAGTAAAACGGCACAAACAGGCAAAGCAACAATTTTGTGGTGGGGTTGCGTTCTGGCTCGTCTTTGACTTGATTCAGATAACCAGTCATGCGGTAAATCCAAATGAAGTACCAGATACCAAAGGTGAAAATCAAGAGCAAGATATGTTTGACAAGACCACAATAAGCCCTATCTTCTGTTGTTGCTCCATAAGCAACCGATCCATTTTTTGCGTGTGGTGTGGCAGTTTTCTGCACCTCTATCCCATCGACCGCCCACATTGCCATAAACAGCATTCCGGTAGCCTCTATAAGTATGGACAGAGGCGACCCACCCCAAAAGAAAAGCCAGTCCAAAAATGCAACGACTGCCATAATGACAGCCGGAACGAAAAAACATTGTTTTGCTAATGATTTGGATTCAGAAGAACAGTTCGTACATGCAGATGCAACTATGGCTAAAAGTCCGACCCTTGCAGGTATTACAAATATAATCATTCCCCAAAAGGATACAAATACGGAGGCAATTATAAGTACAATAACAGCACCAATAGAATATATGTCTTTTTTCCCTCGAATAAGCGCAATAATAACAAGAGCATACCCTAAAATTGCAGGAATTTGACGCTTCAAGAAAATCAAGAATATAGGTACATGTTCTCCGCCGCCTGCAATTTGAAAGATAGAATAGATTTGAAGCAATACAGCAATGACAAACAGCACACTGGCAATCAAAGCATACTTGAAACCGTTTTGCTTGTGCGAAGTCCGTTCCTCTCGTCCCATTTTTACACCAACCTTATCTGCTATTTAGGTCAGTATATAACATTTTGTTTTGTCGGTCAAGATAACAAAATGTTTTATCTATACTTTCTGTGTAAACCCTATTGCCACGAAAGGAGTTAGGCAGAAATGTATAGAAGAATACGCGATATGAGGGAGGATGCAGATTTATTGCAGAAAGATGTTGCCGACTATCTTCAATGTACGCAGGTCAGCTATTCCCACTATGAACTCGGCAAGCGGGATATTCCAACCGATGTGTTGATTAGGCTGGCCTCTTTCTATCAGACCAGCACCGACTATCTGCTGGGCCTTACAGATGTGAAGAAGCCCTATCCGAAATCCAAGATATGAATAGAAGCTACTTGTACCAGATGTTCAGACTTCTTTGAACATCTGGTATTCTCATTTGAACATCTCAGTACATCTCTGCCACATCTAAAAACATCCAAGGAAGAAACCGCATATCAGAGGCAAAACAAAAAGCACAAGTAGTCTCCGCTTTTGTTAGGAGACTACCTGTGCTATACTATACCCAGAACATGAGGGAAGGCCCTCCAACAAAATAAGGGTGGCGACCTACCGCCAAGCGCCCGGAGCGCAGAAAGGAAGTACACTATGAATAACCGCAGAAATCCCGCTCGTTTCGCTATTGACTTCGCCAACAAACAGATTATCGCCACAGAAACCGTCCTTAACCGTGCGAAACGCTATGGAAGCAATGAGTACACCGAACTTTGCAGACTGGTAAGCGCCCATCCGCAGTTTGCTATCGTTAAGAAGGAAATCGAGCAGAGTGCGAAAAAAAAGACCTACAAGCATCTCAGTTTCACCTTTATGGAGAATTACATTTCCATTCAGCCCCATGCAGACGAGGTTATGCGGGAGTATCAGACCGTCAAGGAAGCGACTATGGAATGGGAAACTGGCGCATATCCCCGCACCAAAAGCTGGTTCCTTAAAAAGTTTGGTACGCAGGAAGTCCCCTTTGATATGAAGAAAGCGGAGCAGGAAATCCTTGATGCCAGAATCGCGGCGGGTCAAGCTTCGGCTTGACCCAGCAAGAGGGGAACAAGCCTATGGCCGTCTACATCAATAGATCACAGGCAATCGCGGAACGCCTTGTAAAACTGCGGGATTACCTCTATGCGAACGCAAGCCCTACCCATGCGGTAAAAATCGGGGATATGCTCACCTATCTTGCCAATGAGGGGCACGAAGTAGAGATTAAGACAGTCTATTCAGACTTGAAAACGCTGGAAGTCCATTTTGGCCTTGACCTCCACTACGACGGGCGGCAAAGGGGCTATTTGCTCAACAATCCCCCCTTTGCCCCGTATGAACTGCGGGAAATCGTGAACAGTGTGCAGGCGGCAAAGTTTATCACGCAGAAAGAGGCGGACAGGCTCACTGCAAAGATAATGAGGCTCGCAGACAATTATACACGCCCTTCGTTGAACCGTAAGACTTTCGTCCGAAACCGTGTCCGCAATTCCAATGAAGAAGCCATGCGGGGATTAGATACGATTTATGAGGCAATGGCACAAGACAGAAAAATTAGCTATAAGTATTTTCATTACTCGAGAGATATGCAACGCACTAAGCGGTACGCTGATATAGACGGCAGTAAAATTATTATTGCCAGTCCATACGGGGTGTCTTGGAACGGCGAACATTTTACGATTCTTGCAACCAGAGTTACCAGTAAATGCACCCGGGCTTATATGCTTCAATTAGACAATATGGAACAGGTAAAAATACTTGAAGAAAAGCGTGAAGGGAAAGCTAGAATACAGCATATGCTAGATGACGGATTTCAGAATGTAGACCATCCCGCTCGTGCTCTTTGCCAAACAAAACTGAAAGTGCCCAATTCCTGTTTTGAAGATATTATTGAAAAGTTTGGGCTGGATGTTACTATAATCCCCTTGGATGAAAAATTTTTTGCTGTTACAGTCGATCACTCGCCTACTCCAGAATTTTATCTTTGGACACTCAAATTTCACCCCCGTATAGAAATACTTGCCCCGGAAGATGCAGAAACGAAATTAAAGGCATATTTTGCAGATGTATCAAAAGGAATTGATACTTTGCGCCCGTATGTGTAAATCAATATGATTACTTCCTATTAGGAACACTGTAAATACAAGGCTTTTCGGAGCCTACAAACCAGAAAAAATAATATTTGATCTATCACATTACGCAAAAAGCCGTCCGGCATGAAAAACGGGCGGCTTTT
>ENA-OQNI01001630-OQNI01001630.1-human-gut-metagenome-genome-assembly--contig:-NODE-1630-length-12463-cov-10.036073_pt1 | contig 12463 bp, 6 predicted proteins | sample MGYA00242627_ERZ504876 | MGnify/ENA primary metagenome ERZ504876 (study PRJEB26092, sample SAMD00036386) | human gut metagenome | host: Homo sapiens | study: EMG produced TPA metagenomics assembly of... | reverse complement strand
TTTGTGGAGAAGAAATGCTTGCGGGAGGATTGATTTCCGCTGGTATCTCAGTTGGGTGGGTTCCAAAAGACGAGTTTGATAAAAAAGGACTTAGAAGAATTTCCTATCAGGAATGGCACAGTATTGGCAATTCCAGCATTTTATTAGGACAGACAAAGATACCAAACGCTTTTCTATGCAAAAAATACAATAAAGTCATTGGCGTGTTTGATGTTCGCAAAACATTTTCTCATTATGAAGCTGTAACTTTATAGATTAAGGAGATGAATTCTCATGAGTTATGGATGGGCAACTGTTTTCACTTTAGCGGCATGGTTTGCAGGGCTTGTGATTGATGTAAATGTGCGGGTCGGCGACCTCGGTTTACGAACCGTGCTTCCCGTCATCGTGATGGGGTGCTGCGTTATGAAGTACATAAAGGACAATAGCAAATAATCTTATCTCAATACACTTTCCAGCGGGCAACCCCAAAATGGTTGCCCGCTATTTTTATACCCTAAAATCTAAAAAAGGAGGCAAAAATGCCAAGCAAAACCGAAGAATATCTCGCCCTTGCCCAGCGCACGGCCAACGGCCTGACCCGGTATTGGGAAAGCTGGACGGACTACCTGACCACCGCATCCCGGCTGTACAAGTACCCTTTTGCCGACCAGCTCATGATCTACGCCCAGCGCCCGGATGCCACCGCCTGCGCCGACTTCGACATCTGGAACAATCGGATGAACCGCTATGTGCGCCGAGGTGCCAAGGGCATCGCTCTGCTGGACGAATCCAGCGGCTTCCCCCGGCTGCACTACGTCTTTGACGTAAGCGACACCGGGGTGCGCCGCAATTCCCGTGACCCGGAGGTGTGGCAGCTCGGTCCCGATTTGGTGCAGCCGGTTTCGGAAATGTTGAGCAAGACCTACGGCATCAGCGGCGAGCGTGTCAGCCAGCAGCTTGCGGATGTTGCGGGGAAACTGGTGGCGGATTACTGGGACAACAACGGCGGGGACATTCGTGCCATCGTTGACGGTTCGCTCTTGATGGATTATGATGAAGCCGGGGTGGAGATGCAGTTCAAGTCTGCCGCCGCCATCAGCGTCACCTACACGCTGCTGGAACGCTGCGGCATTGAGCCTGCCGGGTGGTTCGACAAGGACGATTTTCAGGCAATCTACAATTTTTCCACCCCGGATAGTGTCTACGCCCTCGGCGCAGCCGTCAGCGACATGAGCCGGGAGGTGCTGCGTAACATCGAGCGCACCGTAAAAACAACCATTCGCCGCCGCAATGCAGAAAGGAGCCAATATGAATACGAACAGCAGGAACGTGACTTACTCGACCGTCGGGGACTACCAGCTCCCGAACCTAACCCTGAACCAGCCCCGGAAGCCGCTGGGCAAGTACGGCAGGCTGCGCCGGACGTACCTGATGCAGTATCGCCCGGTACTGTACAATTCGATGCTCCTGAACGGGACGCTGTACCCGCATCTGATGGAACTGGAGCAGACAGCAGAGAGCCGGATGCAGCAGACCATGGAGCAGCTTCTGAAGCAGGACCCAGCCCCGGACAAAGCGCAGAACCAACTGATGTGGGTGCAGCACATGAACAGTCTGAAAGCGCAGGCAGAGGAACTGGTGATGACGGAGCTGATCTACAGCTAAGTTTTCTGGATGCGAACATCCCCACCGAAGCCCAGCAAATTGAGAAGATCGACCAAGCGGAGAGCGAAAAAACGCCCTCCGCTTTTGTTTTGTCGCAGGCTGAAATTGAGAACGAGCTGCGGCGGCATGGTTCAGGGTTTACAGGCGGCAAACAGCGCATTATTGCGCTGTACCAGACCCAGCCTGACCGCAAACTCTGTGCCAAAGCACTGGCAAAGGAGTACGGCATCGGTGGGCACTCCCACGATTATCTGGATGGCAGTCGAGGCTTCGTCAACCACGACTGGAAGGGTCTGGAATTTGTTCATTATCCCGACCACCAGAAAATCACCCTGAAATGGGCGCAGGTGGAAAAGTATATCGACCTTATGATTCAGTCCGACCGCTATCTGACAGATGAGGAAAAGGAACAGCGTGCTACCAGACAGGAAGCATCCAACTACAATGTCGGGGATGAAGTTGTGGTAGACCTGCCCACCAGAACGATTGAAGGTACCATCGGCTATGTTGGCGAAACCGATGTGCGCATCGACACCAGTGCGCACGGGCAGTCTTGGGACAATGAGGTTATTAACAAGCAGCAGTTTGAGCAGGGGCTGCGACAGAGTGCGACTGCTCAGCGTGTGGATAAAATGCTGGCGCAGGCAGAAGCCATCGCCAAGGAATCCGAAGTGCCTGAATACGAACGTTTCTCTGTCCGAAAAGTCGTTGACGGTAAAATGCCGCTTTTTGCTATCTGGGATGATCTTTATGATGACTACTATGAAACCAATCACGCCGTTCCACAGTTTTCTAACGAGAAGCAGGCAGAATCTTATCTGGAAAATCTGAAAAAAGAAGTTGCAGACAGAGAAGCCGCCGAGTGGCTCAAAGTCGAACACGCAAAATTTTTAGCAGACAAGGACGAGCCGGAGCCGTCTGACGAAGAACTGGACGAACTGCCCATCTCTGCTGTAATGGACGGAGAGGTGCAGACCTTCCCGGATGCCGCTGCCTTGGATGAAGCCTTGAACGCTGCGCCTGCCGGGAACTTCCGCATCACAGACGACCATTTGGGCGAGGGCGGTGCAAAGCAGAAATATGCCCGGAACATCGAAGCCATCCGAACTCTGTTTCGTTTGGAGGAGGAGCACCGGGGTGCCACCGCCGAGGAACAGCAGGTGCTTTCACAGTATGTGGGCTGGGGCGGTCTGGCAGACGCTTTTGACCCCGGCAAAGATAGTTGGGCAAAGGAATACGCCGAACTGAAAGGGCTGCTCTCCGAGGACGAGTATGCCGCCGCACGTTCCAGCACCCTGAACGCCCACTACACCAGCCCCACCGTGATCCGTGGTATCTACGATGCGGTGGAGCGCATGGGTTTCCGCAGCGGTAACATTCTGGAACCTAGTATGGGCGTGGGCAACTTCTTCGGTATGCTGCCGGACACCATGCAGGACAGCCGTCTGTACGGCGTAGAGCTGGATTCCATCACCGGGCGCATCGCCAAAAAGCTGTACCCGCAGGCCGACATTACCGTGGCGGGCTTTGAGACCACAGACCGCCGTGATTTCTACGATCTGGCGGTGGGCAACGTGCCCTTCGGCAACTACAAGGTCAACGACAAGGCGTACAACAAGTTGGGATTCAGCATCCACAACTACTTTTTCGCCAAGGCCATTGACCAAGTGCGTCCGGGCGGCGTGGTGGCGTTCGTCACCAGCCGCTACACCATGGATAGCAAGGACAGCACCGCCCGCAAGCACATGGCAGAGCGTGCTGACCTGTTGGGAGCTATCCGTCTGCCGAATAATGCGTTCAAGGCAAACGCAGGCACGGATGTTGTGAGTGACATTATCTTTTTGCAGAAGCGTGACCGCCCTGCGGACATCGAACCTGCATGGGTGCAGCTTGGCAAGACCGAGGACGGCTTTGCCATCAACCAGTATTTCGTGGACCACCCGGAGATGATTCTGGGCGAACTGACCACCGAAAGCACCCAATACGGACGGGAGGAACTGACGGTTGCCCCCATCGAGGGCGCAGTGCTGGCCGACCAGCTTGCCGAAGCGGTACAGCATATTGAGGGCCAGTATGTTGAAGTCGAGGTGGAAACACCAGATGTTGCGGATGCAGAAGTCGAGCGCAAGACGCTCCCCGCTGACCCGGATGTAAAGAATTTCTCCTATGCCGTGGTGGACGGTGAGGTGTACTACCGAGAAAATTCGATTATGACGCAGGTGGAGTTGTCCGATAATGCCAAAGCCCGTGTCACCGGCATGGTGGAACTGCGGCAGATCGTCAACCAGCTGATTCAGGAGCAGCTGGACGATTACCCGGATGAGGACATTAAGGCAACCCAAGCAAAGCTGAACACAGCTTATGACGCTTTTACCGCAAAATACGGGCTGATCAACGACAAGAAAAATGCCCGCCTGTTCGATGATGACAGTTCCTACTATCTGCTCTGCTCTTTGGAAAATCTCGATGAGAATAAACAGCTCAAAAGCAAGGCGGATATGTTCACCAAGCGAACGATTCGCCCGGAGCGCACCGTCACCAGCGTGGACACCCCCAGCGAAGCACTGGCAGTGTCCATTGGAGAACATGGCCGTGTTGATCTGCCCTATATGGCGGAACTTCTCGGCTCTCCCGGCGATTATGAGCGTATTACCACAGAGCTGCAAGGCGTGATTTTCAAAGACCCTTCTGCGGATGCAGATGAGCCGGAAGCGGGCTGGCAGACTGCGGACGAGTATCTTTCCGGCAATGTGCGGAATAAACTGCGCATGGCTCAGCTTGCCGCTGAAAGCCACCCGGAGTTCAAGATCAATGTGGAGGCTTTGACCAAAGCGCAGCCGAAGGACCTTGAAGCATCAGAAATCGACATCCGACTGGGTGCCACATGGCTGAATCCCGCCATTGTGCAGCAGTTTATGATGGAGACTTTTCAGCCGCCCTACCGCATCCGCTATAACAACCTGATCCAAGTCCGCTACTCTCCATTTACGTCCGAATGGCGCATCGGCAACAAATCTGCCGCCGGAATGTATGATATCATGTCCACCGAAACCTACGGCACCCACCGGGCCAACGCCTACAAAATTTTGGAGGACACCTTGAATTTGCGGGACTGCCGCATTTATGATACCATTGAGGAGGACGGTAAAGAGCGGCGTGTCCTGAACCAGAAGGAGACGATGCTTGCCCAGCAGAAGCAGCAGGCCATCAAGGATACCTTTGCAGGCTGGGTTTGGCAAGACCCGCAGCGGCGGAATCTGCTGGTGAAGCAGTATAACGAGTTGTTCAATAGTACCCGGCCCCGCGAGTATGACGGAAGCCATATCCATTTTGTCGGTATGAACCCGGAGATCAATCTGCAGGAACATCAGCGCAATGCAGTTGCTCATGTGCTTTATGGTGGGAACACCCTGCTCGCCCACGAGGTGGGTGCCGGCAAAAGTTTTGAGATGGCAGCTTCGGCAATGGAATCTAAGCGTTTGGGCCTGTGTCAGAAAAGCCTGTTCGTGGTACCCAACCATCTGACCGAGCAGTGGGCCAGCGAGTTCCTGCGGCTATACCCCAATGCAAAGCTGCTCGTTACCAGCAAGAAAGACTTTGAACCCGCCAATCGAAAGCGTTTTTGCGCCCGCATCGCAACCGGCGACTACGATGCCGTCATTATCGGCCACTCGCAGTTTGAGAAAATCCCTCTTTCTGCGGAACGGCAGGCACGGATCATCGAAGATCAGATCGAGGAAATCGAAAAAGCCATTGCAGAGGCCAAAGAACAGTCCGGTGAGCATTTTACCGTGAAACAGATGGAAAAGACACGGAAAACACTGGAGGTGAAACTGAAAAAGCTACAGTCCACCGACCGCAAGGATGATGTGGTCACATTTGAACAATTAGGCGTAGATAGGTTATTTGTGGACGAGAGCCAGAACTACAAGAACCTATATCTTTACACCAAGATGCGCAATGTTGCTGGCCTTTCTACCTCCGAAGCACAGAAGTCCAGCGATATGTTCGGCAAGTGTCGTTATCTGGATGAAGTGACTGGCGGGCGCGGCGTGATTTTCGCAACGGGAACGCCCATCAGCAACTCCATGACGGAAATGTACACACTGATGCGCTATTTGCAGTACAGCACTCTCCAGCAGAAACAACTGACCCACTTTGATGCATGGGCTTCTACGTTTGGCGAGACCACCACGGCCATTGAGCTTGCGCCGGAAGGAACCGGCTACCGTGCGCGCACACGTTTTGCCAAGTTCTTTAATCTGCCGGAGCTGATGAATATGTTCAAGGAGGCAGCGGACATCAAGACTTCCGACCAGTTGCATCTGCCTGTTCCGGAAGCCAAGTTTGAAACTGTCGTGGTCAAACCCTCGGAAATCCAGCAGGACATGGTGAAATCCCTGAGCGAACGTGCTGCTGAGGTGCATAGCGGTGCGGTTGACCCCTCGGTGGACAATATGCTGAAGATCACCTCGGACGGACGTAAAACCGGCCTTGACCAGCGGCTGATGAATCCGCTCACCCCGGATGACCCGGACAGCAAACTGAATGCCTGCGTCGACAATGTTCTGCGTATCTGGAACGAAACCAAAGAGGATAATCTGACGCAGCTGATTTTCTGCGATATGTCCACGCCCAAGGGAGACGGCTCGTTCAATGTCTACGATGATATTCGCACAAAGCTGCTTGCCGCCGGGGTGCCGGAATCGGAGGTCGAGTTCATCCACAACGCTGATACTGAAGGTAAGAAAGCGGATTTGTTCTCCAAAGTCCGCAGCGGCAAGGTGCGTGTCCTGCTGGGCAGCACTGCAAAGATGGGCGCAGGCACCAATGTCCAGACCCTGCTGGTGGCCGTGCATCATCTGGATGTAGGCTGGCGACCGTCCGATATGACCCAACGCAACGGCCGAATCATCCGTCAGGGCAACAAAAACAAACAAGTTTACGTCTATAATTACGTCACGGAGGGGACATTCGACGCCTACCTCTGGCAAACGCTGGAAAACAAGCAGAAGTTTATTTCGCAGATCATGACGAGCAAATCTCCGATGCGCTCCTGTGATGATGTGGATGAGCAGGCTCTTTCGTATGCCGAGGTCAAGGCCCTATGCGCAGGCGACCCGCGCATCCGGGAAAAGATGGATCTGGATGTGCAGGTAGCAAAGCTCAAGGTGCTGCGCTCGGATTACCAGAACCAGAAATATCGTCTGGAAGATAAGCTGCTCAAGCATTACCCGGAGGAAATTCAGAAAGCGAAGAACCGTATTGCGGCTCTGAAAAACGATGCCCAAATCGCAGACGCACACCCGCAGGATAAGGAGAACTTCTGCGGCATGACGATCAAGGGCATGGTGTTCGATGAGAAAAAAGCCGCTGGTGAGCGGCTGATGCTCGCCTGCAAGGAGATGCCGAATGCGGATATGATGCTGCTGGGCACCTATCGCGGCTTTGAGCTGAATATTCGCTTTGACAGTTTCAAGAATGAGCATCAAATCGTTCTCCGCGGCGAGCTGAGTTATCCGGTACCGCTGGGCGATGACCCTCGCGGCAACATCGTCCGTCTGGACAATGCCATCGACAATTTCGCTGACCGTATTGCAGATGCCGAAAATGCTCTGCAAAACCTTGAACAGCAGAAGCAGGCCGCAGAGGTCGAAGTGGCAAAGCCGTTTGCGCAGGAGGAAGAACTGCAAACCAAATCTGCCCGCCTTGCAGAATTGGATGCGCTGTTGAACATGGAGCATCAGTCCAGCCGGACAGAACCCGAAGCGGAAGAAAAGCCGGATGCCCGCCCCTCTGTGCTGGCAGCTCTGGAAGAAAAGGCTGATAAAGTGGAGCCTGTCCGACCATTCAAATCTTACTTGGATAAGGATGGTGATGCCCGGTGACGGAGCACCGTGACCAGCAGATCCATTTTCGTGTCAGCAAAGTCGAACTGGAACGCATTCGTCAGAAGATGGAAAGTTGCGGTATTTTGAGCATTGGCTCTTATCTGCGAAAAATGGCTCTGGATGGTTACTGCCTGAATCTTGATTTACCACAGCTGCGTCGGATGGCGTACCTTCTTCAGAATTGCAGCAACAACCTGAATCAGGTGGCGAAACGGGCCAGTGAAAGCGGGCAGCTCTATGCCGCCGATTTAGAGGACTTGCGTAGTCGGTTGGATGAGCTGATAGCTATTGGCAAGCAACTTCTCGCCAAACTCACCGAACTCTAAAAAATTTCCCGCAGTAGGAGGCTGCGGGTTTACATAACGGTTGACACCCTTGCAAGGCAAGGGGCGATACCTTTATAATAGGGGCGAAAAAGAAAGGCTGGTGTTTGATATGAGGTTTTTATTCAAGATGATGCTTGCCCCGATCTCTCTGTTCGTGGCTTTTCTGGCTCTGATGGCAAAGTGGCTGCTTACTCTGTCCAGCTATGTTGTCGCGCCGTTGATGCTGTATATCTTTGGCTGCGGCATCTACACCGTCTACCGCCAGACTTGGGATCAATTTCTGATTCTGCTGGTTGCCGAATTTCTCTGCTTTGTCCTTTTTGTCGGCGCAACTGCAATAGTGGAGGGCGTTGAGAAATTCAGCGGTTGGCTCCGGGACCTGATTTGATTTTGAATCTTCTTGCCGCCTTCGGGCGGCTTTTTCATTTAGGAGGTGATCTGCTCTGGCTGCTACTCGTCTGATCGCACTGCATCAGCACAAAGGAAAATCTATTGCCGCCTGCCTGAAAGACCGCACCAACTATGCACAGAATCCTGACAAGACTGAAAAAGGCGAACTTGTCAGCAGCTATCAATGCAGCCCGCTTACTGTGGACGAGGAGTTCATGCTCACAAAAAAGCTGTACGAGCAGGCCACCGGGCGCAGCCAAAAAAGTAACATTATCGCCTATCAGATACGGCAATCTTTCCGACCTGGTGAAATTACGGCTGAAGAAGCAAACCGCATCGGTTATGAGTTGGCCTCCCGGTTTCTGAAAGGCAAACACGCTTTTATCGTTGCAACGCATACCGATCGGGAACACATTCACAATCACATTATCTATAACTCGACCACTCTGGACGGCACAAGAAAATTCCGGGATTTTTTCTTTTCCGGTCTGGCAGTGCAGCGGTTGAGCGACCTGATTTGTCTGGAGCATCAGCTGTCAGTCATTGAAAAGAAGCCTTACCGGGAACGGCAGAAGCGCATCACTTACCCACCAAAGGAAAGCAACCGCGACCGGCTGTGCAGTGTAATCGACGAGATTTTGCAGCAGAAGCCCACCGACTACGAAGATTTTCTGCAAAAGCTGGAACAGCAGGGCTATGAAATCAAACGCGGCAAATACACTTCCGTTAAAGGCGCACGGCAGAAACGCTTTATCCGGTTCAAGACACTGGGTGCCGGGTACAGCGAGGATGAAATCAAAGCAGTCATTGCTGGAAAAGCCGAACACCGCCCACATCAGAAGCAACCTCCCAAAGAGCAGCCGTTCCAGTTGCTGGTTGACATTCAAGCAAAACTTGCCGAGGGCAAAAGTGGCGGCTACGAACGCTGGGCGAAGAAGTACAACTTGAAAGAGATGTCCAAAACGCTGATTTTTTTGCAGGAGCAGAAAATCGGCAGTGCGGATGACCTGAAAGAGCGTGCTGATACTGCACTTTCTCGCTATCACGAACTGGGCGATTCTATCAAGGCCGCAGAGCAACGTATGACCGAGATTGCAGTCCTCCGTGCGCACATCGTCAACTACGCCAAGACCCGACCAGTGTACGATGCCTACCGCAAATCCGGGTATAGTTCCAAATTTCTGGAAGCACACCGGGAGGAAATCACGCTGCACCGAGCCGCCAAAGCCGCTTTTGATGAAACAAGATTGAAAAAGCTACCGAAGGTAAAAGAACTGAATGCAGAGTATTCTGCGTTGCTCACCAAGAAAAAAGCACTCTACCCGGAGTACCGAAAGACACGGGATGAGATGCAGGAAATCGTAAAAGCACAGAAGAACGTGGAACTGTTCTTTGCGGAGGAAAAGGACTCCAAGCAAGTCGAGCAGATCCGATAAAACAGTCCCTGAGAACTTTGCCGCTTATCCGGCAGGGTTCTCAGGGTCTTTTTTGCTTATTGCTCAGTCTGTACTTGGAACGGCTTTTCCGGCAGTTTCAATTTGTTTGGCAACCATATTTTCCAATTCCCCCGTAATCGTTGCACAATTTGCAACACGATAATTCCAGAAGTAAGAAACGCCTTCACACTCCTCAACGGACAAATCGCTGTTGACCAAAAGCAGTCGGTCGGAGGTTACTTTCAGCTTTTCGCACAGAGCAGCATATTTTCCATAATCAATGCTTCGGCTGGACGATTTGGCTTCCACCCAGAAGAATTTTCCGTTGATGGAAAACGCAACATCCAGTTCATGCGTGCTCCCTGCGGATGCCGCTTCTGAAAGAATCACATTGGAGCAAAGCGAAACTTCTGCGCCCTGCTCCTCCTGATAGCGATTCAAAATCTGCTGAACCTGATGCTCCACAAAAAGTTCCAGCCACTTCCCGCTCAGGAAATGCCGGACAGTCTCATTTTGCGCAAGCTCATAGACGATATTCTGCGGATAGATCACAATGGATGCAAAAAGTCCCATTTTATCCCACGTCTGAGCGATTTCCGAAAGTGTGGCAAACGAATTCTTGGAAGTACCCTTTGGGATACGAAACGAAAAAGAGCCGTCACTCTGCATATGTGTCCGAATAAACTGCAAGAAATCCACCACTACCGGGTCGCAAAGAGCTTCGCCTGTTTTCCATGCCATCCGCTGAACGGCAATCGGCGGAAGTTTTTTCGGTACGACCTGCTGAACGATTCTATACCCACAGCGTTCCAGATGCTCCAATGCGGTCAAAGGCTTCGGAGGGATTTTTTCTTTAACTTCGGACTTTTCTGCACCGGATGTATTCTCAGTCAGATAGTTAAACTTCCATCCGTATTCCCAAGCAGGCGAACGGGTCAACACACCAACTGCATGAAATCCGCTGTCCGGTTCCTCCATCGGAAATGTGATTTTGTTCTTTTGGATATTGATTTGGAGCGTTTTATTTTTCAGCGCTATCTGATAAGCGTCAAGAAGGAATTCCTTCCCCTTATATGTCAGCTCACTGGAACTATTTGCAGAAAGGCCAGCATTTTTTGCCAAAGAGAGAAGCAGACAGGTCGCTTTGGGCAGCTTAAGGATATGCTCCATCTGCGCAGTGTCCGGAATCACTTCCGCATTTGCGTTATCGGGCTGCGGCAATTCGTCTGCCGGAGTCTCCTTTGCTGGTGCAGAAACTTCGGGTGTCATTTTTGAAGCAGCCTCAGATTTTCCAGACTTGGGCAAAGGTTTCGGCTCCGTATAGACCTCAGCAATAAATAATTCATAGGAATCGATGCACGAAAGTTTTCCTGCCGCTGCAAGTCCCACATAAATCGCAGCCGCCCGTGAGGAATCGCCATAATACTTTTTAGAATCCGCTGCGGCAGCAATATCAGAAAAAGCATTATATCTGCTCAGCGGCTCCGCCTTTTCCGGGAACTGCTTCAACGCACGGCAGTAGAGCCACTCAAAGAACGAATCCATGTACGGCTCTGTCGGATACTCGTTTCCTTCCAGAGAGTAACGTAGCAGCTCTCCACTGGTTCGCAGCCGAGTGTCCTTATGGACTTTGGGTGGCTCACAGGTCAGAAGGTCAGCGAATGGCCCACCATGTTCAAACACTTTGGTGGCTTCAAAAACCGTGCTGATGGGTACATCCTGCGCAACAGAATCCAGATGCAGCAAAAGCCGCAGAGAAGAAACAGCTTCACCCTCCGGCTGAACGGATGCAGAGCTGACTTCCAGAATCGAAACATCAGGGTCTGTTGTATGGACGGCATCATGGACGGCACGGATATTCTGCCGCTTGCTGCCTTTTATCCATGTGAATGTCACCGGCTGTTCTCTGCAATAGGGATAGCCGGATATGGGAAAACAAATGGTTCGTGTTGCCATGAACACCTCCAACTTTTTAGGACAAACAAGTTTATGTAAATCAAGTATAGCACAATCCCGGATGTGCTGCATAGCACTATTTTCTGCTTCCGGGAATCCATCTGTGCAAAAAGTGCCGATACCACAGGCATCGGCACTCAGATTAAAAAGCATTTTTCAAAAATGTGCAGCCTGCATCCACTGGATGCAGAACACAAGGGGTTTGGGCACAGCCCAACAAGCATTTTGAATTTGATTTTTAGAAATCGGATTCAAAAATTGCAAGTTGGTACCAGCTTGCACTGCTTGCCACAACAATGCGTCCTTTTTGTCCGCAATTTGTAATTTTCAGATTGGAGAAAAACGCCATGGCAAAGACGAAGGCTGAAGAAAAAGCTCTCAACCTTGATTAGATTTTGTTTAACTGCCGGGATTATCTGCGCGCTGCGCGCAACTCCGGCTCGTTCTTTGAAAAGCGTGATATCCCCCGCAGTACAGCCCCGAAGTTCTCAAAAAGGTCATGGAACAGGTAGAGAACTTTGAGGAGAACAATTAAGCATTTTCTCGTTTTAACGTGGGATTAGATTGCTGTAGACCTTAATACAAAAAGATAGATAATGAAAATCTGGTGTCTGCTGGTACCAAAAAGCAGTTTGGCATCCTGAAAGACCTGATGAACCGCTCCGACGTGGATATCATCGTCAATGCCTGTGAAGCCCACCTCCACATTCCCATGGCCGATTTCGTAGTCTATGTAGTTGTAGCGGCTCCGGTCAAACCAGATCTGATAGGTCAGCCCGTTTTTCATTTTCTTTTTGAAGTCGCCCTTTTTCAGACG
>ENA-OQNI01001628-OQNI01001628.1-human-gut-metagenome-genome-assembly--contig:-NODE-1628-length-12496-cov-3.730455_pt1 | contig 12496 bp, 14 predicted proteins | sample MGYA00242627_ERZ504876 | MGnify/ENA primary metagenome ERZ504876 (study PRJEB26092, sample SAMD00036386) | human gut metagenome | host: Homo sapiens | study: EMG produced TPA metagenomics assembly of... | reverse complement strand
AATGCGAGAAATAACTGCAATATCTAATCGTTGGATTGTATTATCATAATAATGCTTTAATTTTGTTCTTTTCATTTCAGCACTGTAGGAGAGTTTGCTTAAAGATATCTGTTGCTCTTCCATAATCTCCTTTAAATGTAGTTTTATTGTCCCAAATTCTAAATCGTTCATTAATAAAATCCTCCTGTATATATAATATTTTATTTTTATTCATATTGTAAGCAGTGGATATGTATGTTATAATCATAGTGTAGATATATATACAAAGGAGGGGTGAATATGCCAAGTCCGAAGAATACAGGAGGACCGATTGTTAAAACAGGTCCAACAGCAGGTCAAGTAAGAAGTCGTAATAAAGATGGTCGATGGAAGAAAAAAAGAAGTGATGCAGGAATAGCAAGAGGTCCAAAAAAATAAAGAAAGGGACGTCTAAAATCGTGTAGAAAAGAATGTAAAAAGATTGATAAGGTGTGAATGCAATAATGAATAATGAAGATAATGAACTTGAAGAAAAGACAGAAAAGAAAGCAAAGAAAGCACTTGATTTTGTGGTGGAATTAACAAAGGAAGTTGCTGTTACAGCTGTAACTACTGCTGTTGCAATAGGAGTAGGAATACTTATGAATAATAAGAATGACTAATTCCAAAAAATGTATGAAAGTGGTAAAAAAAATGAACTTGTTTTACGGTAAAAAAGAAAGCCAGTATGAAAGCTTAAAACCTATTACTGAGATACCAATAGAATTAAAAATACATATCAAGGGAAAGCATAATAAAAAAAGTAAAGGCTCAATCCTGGAGTACAAGTTAGTGTTTAACCACTGATATAAAGGAAATAATTATTATCAATAAGAGCGACAAGAGCGTCATACTTTTCTGACGCAGTTGTCGCTCTTTGTTATTATTATTTTCTATATTGATTATTACGGATAGATGTGATAAAATAATAAAATCAATTTAATATAATCATTAATGAATAATACAGATAGTTTTGTGAGATAAACTATTGGATGAATGGCACATCCGAAGATTGTAAAGCCAATTATGTACTGAAATATGTACAAATTAATAAATATTATTTGAGATGATGATTATAGTTGCTTTTGGATAGGAACAAAAACCTAAGTGAAGGAAGCAATACAAAAAAGAGATAATCATTGGTACGGTAGTATTATTCATGAATAGATGCCATTAAGAGACTGTGACGCACTATTCTTTGATTAGACATTTTTTAGTTACTGATATTATTAGTAGCTTATTAAAGTATTGTCTAATCTTAGGGTATTGCGTCTTTTTTGTTACGCAAAAATATCCGAAAGGCTAATAATACACGGAAGGAGGAAAAATTAATTCGGAAGATTAGCAAAATAATCCTACATTTTTGATGATTATTAAATTGAAATAATAATCAAATAAGGAGAATTTAAAAATGAAAACGACAAATCGAAACGAAGTAGTAAATGCATGGCAGGTATTTTTTAAGGATGAACCATTGGTAGTAATGTCTTTTAAACCAGCACGCATTGGCGTTTTCACAAAGAAGGATGCATTAGATAATGCATTAAAAAGTAAACAGATTAAAACGGTATATACAACCCTGAACAAAGTAAAGAAAGATTCTTTACAACAGTTACCAATTAACAAAATGGATCCTATGAAGTCTGGAGGAGGTATATCTGCAAAGGATATTAATAAACTTTCCTACTTTTTCGTTGACATTGATGTTGTCGGATTACAAGTAGGTGGTAGCAAAAGAAATGCAACTGATGATGAACATGACGAAGCAAGGATTGTAGCATTACATGCAAAAGAATTTCTTGCTGATATGAAGTTTCCAGCTCCAATATTGATAGATAGTGGTAATGGTTTTCATTTGCTCTATTCTATTGATATGACTGCTACTAAAGAGCATGAGAAGTTAATTAAGAATGCTTTAGTGGCTTTGGCAGAACATGTGGACACAAAGAATGCTAAAATAGATACCGTTGTGGCTGACCGTGGTAGGAAACTGAAACTTCCTGGAAGTTCTAATAACTCCGACGAAGAATTTTTCAGAGTTTCGTCGATAATTGAAGTTCCAGAAGAACGTGTAGAAGTTACGGAAGATTTATTAACAGAATTGGCAAAGCTAAAAAAGGGTAAAGGAAATGGATGGAAGAATAGTCAATCTGAAAAGAAAATCACAATAGAGGAAGGAATGTCGGAAATCGCGGAAAATGTAGGTCATTATTATATGTCTGATAGCGGTCAGTTTTTTGCAGATGTCATAAGAGAAGACGATAAAAAGGTCACATATAATTTGAAATCCGATGAATTCAGATATTATATGAGACGTTTAATCAAGGATGTATTAAAAATCAAGATGCTTCGAGCGGATGATTGGAGAGAGCTTCTTGATTATTTGGAAGTTTTGGCATCAGAACATAAACAAAGAGTGCCAATCTATAACAGAATCGGTAGGAAGGGTGAGACGATTCTGTATGATTTGCAAACGGATAATTATGAATCGGTTGCCATAACAAGTAGATGTTACGAAATAATTGATACACCAGTAGGAGTGTTCCAAAGGGCAGATTTAGACTTGCCACAGATATATCCAATTTATGATGAGAACTATGATTTTTGGGGAAAGATGGAAGAATTGTTCAATTTTAGAAACCATGAAGAATTAGAACTTTTTGTATTATGGTTAATTAGTACATATATTCCAGACATCGCTCATCCAGTGCTTTTATTAACTGGTCCACATGGAAGTTCAAAGTCTACGGCATGCAGTATGATACAGTCACTTGTATCGCCACAAAATTTGGAAAGAAGTACATTTCCGCGCAAAGTAAGTGATTTGGTAATTAGATTAGCAAATAGATGTATTTGCATTTTTGACAACTGCAGTAAATTGAGTTTGGAAGCTAGTGATGCTCTTTGTTCATGCTCCACGGGTGGAAATTATGAGAAACGTAAGTTATATACAGATTCTCAAATGATTTCAATTCCGTTGAAGAGTAGTGTGGTTTTGAATTCTTGTGAAGCATTAATTGAAAGACCAGACTTGCTTTCAAGAACATTGCAGTTTAATCTTCAGACTTTAAGTGGCAAGCAGTTAAAATCTGATGATGATATGAGACGACGTTTTGAGAAAGAGAAGCCATATATATTAGGGTGTATTTTCATGAGTGTTGCTTATTATTTAAACACCGAAGATGAAATTGATGAGTCTGAAATAAATTACGTTGTTAGAATGACACAGTTTCAACGAGTCGCTATGAAGATTGGAAGAAGTATGTTTAATATGACAAATGAATATGTAGAAAATCTTTTGCTGAAAAACAAGAAGATGGTTAATATTCAAGTGTTAGAGACCAATCCAGTTTCATTCTTGATTATCACTTTTATGAATGATAAAGCAACATGGAAAGGTTCTGTGAGTGAATTGTATGACAAATTAGACTTGCTTGCATTTGAACTTGGAATAGAGAAAGGGAACAAACTCTATCCAAGGCATGCAGCCTCATTGAGCATGAGGCTCAATAGTTTAGCATCCATGTTGGAACAAGCTGGAATAACATTCCATATTAAACCTAAGGGCACATATAAGGAAATTACACTTAGAAATCAGAATGTTGCTTCAAAAACAAAAGCAAAGAAGCGCAAAATAGATGAAATTGATATTGACGATGAATTTGAGGTTTAGGAGTTAATATCAATGGATTTCATTGGTTTATTATCCGCTATTATTCTGAATTATATAAACATGAACTGTGATGAAGACGAAAGTGATGATTTTGAAGAATCATAACAAGTGGAGGTGTAAGCATAACATGGCTTACACCTCGCTAAAAGAGTTAATATAGAAGATTATAAACATATATTATCTTCAAAAGGAGCTTCCTGTATAATTCAAGTATAGGGAATTCCAAGAAAGAAGGTTGAGAAAAAAATACCTCAGAGTAAAATAAGATTACTGACTTTGCCGGTTAGTAAAAATCTTATTGAACAGAGAGGTATCTGAAATGAATTATAACACACAGAACGCAAAAATAGCATCTATTACTGAAGAAACTTTAATTGTTGGCATTGATGTTGGAAGTGAAATGCATTACGCAAGGGCTTTTGACTGGAGGAATTATGAGTATAGCAAAAAGCCGCTGGAGTTCAGTAACACAGAAGCCGGATTCCTGACATTGAAAGCATGGATGGAAGATATCGCAGAAAGACATGGCAAAACTGCTGTGATTCCCGGAATGGAGCCGACCGGTCATTACTGGTTTGCGTTAGGGAAATTCCTGCAGGACAGCGGAATGAAGCCAGTACATGTGAATCCCCATCATGTTAAGAAATCGAAGGAACTGGATGACAACAATCCCAACAAGAATGACCGTAAAGATCCCAAAACAATTGCGGCACTGGTCAACGAGGGACGGTTTTCGTATCCATATATACCGACCGGTATTTACGCAGAGATCAGGAGCCTTTCTAACCTGCGCTTCCAGACGCAGGAAGAGCTCACAAGGATCAAGAACCGGATTGCAAGATGGTTTTCCATCTACTTTCCGGAATATAAAGACGTATACAGAGATCTAAAAGCAGTCAGCGGCAGAATGGTGTTGAAGGTAGCCCCGTTGCCAGAGGATATCATAAAACTCGGGGCAGAAGGTGTGAACCAGATTTGGAGAGATGCGAAGCTGAGAGGCGCTGGAATGAAGAGGGCGAGGACCCTGGTATCAGCCGCAGAGCATAGCATTGGGAGTAAGGAAGCGCCGGAAGCAGCGAGAATGGAATTAAAAAATCTGCTGAGTGACATGGATGTATATGCGTCAAGGCTGGAGGAACTGCTCCAGAGTATAGAAGAAAAACTAAAGGAGATCCCATATATTGATAAGCTGATGGCGATCAAAGGGGTCGGTCTGGTTACAGTCAGTGGTTTTATTGCAGAGGTTGGGGATATTGGACGTTTTGATAATCCCAAACAGCTGCAGAAACTGGCGGGATATGCGATCGTGGCAAACGATTCCGGCAAGCATATCGGAGAAAGCCGGATCAGTTACCGCGGACGGAAGCGCCTGAGATATGTGCTGTATGAGGCAGCGATATCGCTGATTGGAAAGAATGCGGAGTTCCGAGAAATACATGAGTATTATCGGAGCCGAAAGGAAAATCCGCTGAAAAAAATGCAGTCAGTGGTTGCGGTAGCCTGCAAGGTTATAAGGGTATTCTACGCGATCCTTACAAAAGGTGTAGATTATGATGCGGAAAAACTGATGGGAGACATCAGGAGGCCGCAGATGCAGGCAGCATAACAACCAGAGACAAAAATAATACCCTTGTCACAGTTGAATTGAGCCTTTAGAAAACAGATCTGAGAGCTGAATTCAGCTGTGACAGGAAAGCTGAAAGGTATAAGAAACGAGCTGGGAAAACGTCCACCGAAAGGTGCTGGTTTGTGGATTGTACAGAACAGGTCAGTAAGACTTAAGAGAAAGAATGAGCCAGTAGTCGGCAGGAATATTTTCCATAGGGCATGACCCTGACAAGGAGCTAAGCTGACACCCTGGTTATGGACAGGCGGGACGAAGGAAGTTAGGACCCTGCGGAAATGCAGGTGATCCTGGTAGACACGGGAGGTACGCTGCCGTAGATGGATGGGTATACACAAGGCCATGTAGAACGGAAAACCAAGACGTTTTATTTCGTGTACCCAGAACCAGCTATTTTCGTACCAGATACAGAGAAATGTCCATTCCTATGGCTCCTTCTTCTGAGATATTTATTGATGATATATTGAAAAAATCCTTGATTTTCAAGGAAAAAAGACTTGACTAAATAGGGAGGAAATGTAATGGAACTTGTAGATAAGAATGAAATATACAGTCGCTTACATACAATTCACCCGTTATTTGCAGGACAGAGATTTTCGGGGCAGTGGAAATTTAGAAAGCATATTGTCGTTGATACAAAAGAAGAGAAGGGAGACAAATAAAAATGCATATTAAAGTACAAAAACGCTGTGAATTAAAAATGATAAAACAAATGAATCCATTTTTAACTCATTACAAACTTCCAAGAGAAGTATTGAATCGTGTCGAAGAGATTCTTAATAACAAAGATTTGGGTAAGGATGGTTATATTGCCATCATACTCAAACCGATTCAGGATGATTGCTCAGACATTATGGAGGAATTAAATCTTGATTATACACTAGTAGACGTTCCAGATAATAACTATTATCAGATTGATGTTAAAGGCAAAAAGCATCATATGAAAAAGAAACGAAGATGGAATAGTTACGATATAGTTCTTTCCGAAAATAGAGGGAAGGTATATGTAATATACTCGATGAAAATAAAACGACTTAGAGAATTGGGGGTGATTTAAGATGATTCAATACTTTTGGACATCCACACAGATAGAGGATGTCCATGCATTCTGTAAGCTGTACAAGTTCCCAGAAGAGGTACAGGAAGGAATCATTTCTCTTGTACAGGTAATGGATAGATACTATGGTATCGGAAGGGATATGAACGAGGACGGAGGGTGTGTAGCAGTAATAACCTGTAAGGAAGAAAATAAAATAAAACAGGAGTATGAGGACATATTGCGGAAATATCACATCCGTGTCGATGAACGTGAATTTAGGGATATCTTGTGTGAGGATGATGAAGGAGAATATTATTCAGACCTGTACATAGTGACTAATGATTTTGGAGTAACGATTATATGGTATCACAAAGAAAGGGAGTAGGATGAAAGAATATGTTGTGTTTGGGGTTGGAATGATACTGGCGTTTGTTTGTATTATGGCTCTTGAAAAGATAGAAGCGGAAAGGAATACAATATGAAAAAGAGGGATTTATTAAGTGTATTGATTGAAGGAATGAAACTGGTCATTTCTATGTATGAGATATGCAGAACTGAAAAAAAGAAACGTAGGTAGTCTTGCTACTTATAAAAATTTGGTTGAAACAACCAATTTCCTATTAGAAATGCAAAAGTTTTTGAGAGAGAATAAAACTCATTACCTCCATAATAGTAGTGAGGAGTTTTATTTGTTCTGACACTTTTAGTTTTATTAGGCAATTAAAACTAAGATGATTATGAATCAAAAATGAGCTATAGATGAAATGTTTATATTACATTAGGTGTCGGAATGATGCTTGAATTTTCAATGTACAAAAGATGTAGGACGGGAAAAATAAGATTTGTTTCATGAATGTATGTGTTATATAATGTATTATAGGTACGAATATTTTTGATAAACTGAAAGGAATAGACAGAAATATGAAAATAGTTGCATTATTTAATAACAAGGGTGGAGTCAGTAAAACTACAACTACATTTAATTTGGGATGGATGTTATCCATAATAGGGAAAAGGGTGTTAATTGTTGACAGCGATCCACAATGTAATCTGACAGGCTTATGCGTCGCTACAACTAAAGAAAAAAAGTTGGATAGATTATATGAATCAGGCGTAAGTAATATTAAATCAGCTTTAGATCCAGTGCTTGGTGGAACATTAGAACCATTAACTGCTGCAAAATGCGTCGAGTTTGAAAATAATGAGAATTTATTTTTATTACCAGGTCATGTACAGTTCGCTGAGTTTGATACAACATATAATATCGCAGAAACGATGACAGGAAGTTTAAATTTAATGAAAAATGTCCCTGGAGCATTTAGAAAAATGTTAGAATTAACTGCAAAAGAATATAAAATAGATATTGTTTTGGTTGATATGAGTCCAAGTATTTCGGCTACTAATTCAAATATTCTCATGCAAAGTGATTATTTTATTGTACCTTGTGCACCAGATTATTTTTGCTATATGGCAATAAATTCATTATTAACTATCTTTCCAAAATGGGAGATTACATATAAAAAAATGCAAGATAATGATGTTTTCCAAAGTGCTACATATAAGATGAAAAAGACTCCACCAATGTTTCTTGGAATATTGCATCAAAGATATCGCTCAAGAAATGGAAGTCCAGTAAAAGCTTTTGCCGAATGGATTAATGATATTAACGATTTAGTTGACAGTAAACTTGTTCCTGTCTTGAGAGAACATAATATGTTACCTAAACAGTTGGGAAGTAATAATTATGAAGAATCTTATAATTTGTGTAATATAGCAGATTTTAACAGTTTAATTGCACAGTCTCAGGAGCATAATGTCCCAGTCTTTTTACTGACACAAGATCAGGTACAAAAAGCTGGAAATGTGTGGGAAAATATGAAAAAGAATAGAGATGATTTTTATGATACTTTTTCTGTACTATCGAATAGAGTTATTAATTTGATTGAACTTAACCCATAATTCAGAAGAGAGGGGATTAAAGATATGTCTTTGGCAAAAAACTTTAAATTGTATAAAGATGAAATTGAATTAGTATGTGAACAGAATCGTGTGGAATGCGATTTATACTCGATAATAGCTCATATCATTAGAGAAAGCAAACAGAGAGAAAAAGTCTCTTTAAGAGATGTTAGTGTAAGAAGAGGAACAGAATTTTCGAAAACATTCAGAGGAAATTCGGGATTTCCTGATTTTGTAGTACGAACAAGAGAAAAAAGTAATAGTGCGAAAGTTCTTGGTGCTATTGAGGTGAAATATGTAACTGAAAATCTTGATTCTGAAGATCATCTAGAACAGTTGGGGGGACACATTGCTTTTTATAAAAAAGTGCTTTATACCAATGGACTTGAATGGAGGTATTACAATTCAAAAAAGCCAGAAAATAATTGGAAAATTATCCTTGGGAAAATTATAGGAAACACAATTGTTTGGGAGGAAGAATCTCAATGGAAACATTTATTGAACAATTTGAACGGTATAGAATGGATAGAGTAAATTAATTAAAAAATAGCTATTTTAACGTATGCAATAAATAACCTCATATAGATACGTTACGGAGAACCATATCACAAATAAGAAATACGAATCTTTCGAAGAAATTGAAGTATAAAAAAATACTGATTTCTACGGAAGATTCGTATTTTAAGATTTATAGCCTAAAAATCGGTATTAACCGAAAGCCCCATTTTTTATTCATCCCATCCTTCGTAAAATCGAATATTAACAGAAATATTACGAATGAACTCGCCTTCTTTTAATTCGATATCTTCTTCGTCAGAAACATAGGGAATGAAAGGATCTTCTTCTGTAAGTTCCAGACTCAGCCAATTTCTGGCTGCCTCATTGGAATCATCAATTGCATCATCTAAAGTGTCTCCTTCGCCGTAACAACATTCCAGATCCGGGAAATAGCTTTTGTATCTTCCTTCTTCAGTTTTTCGAAATACTGCCGGATATATAAATTTCATGTTTTATGTCCTTTCTTTTATTAATACAAGTCTTTTTCCATTATAACATGTTTTGTGCTATGATAAAAGAAATGATCATAATTTTTTAGATAACAGGAGGAGATCATCATGACTAAAACTGGAGAACGTGAAATTACAAAAAAAGAAAATGTAAATGGCGGAGCAGGCTATGTACTTATGGAAGCTCTTTTAAATGAAGAAGAACGAGCAGAGCACTGCCGAATCTTTTCACAGGTAACGATTCATCCAGGGTGTGAATTAGGATATCATGAACACCATGGAGAAACAGAAACTTATTATGTACTTTCTGGTAGTGCAACATATATCGATAACGATAAAGAATATGAAATCAAAGCAGGAGATGTAACATTTTGTAAAGATGGGGATGGTCATGGAATCAAAAATCATGGAACAGAACCAATCATATTCATCGCCCTTGTGTTAAAAAAATAGTCATTATATCAACCAAACAGGAGACACCATGTTAGAAGAAACACTCGCACGAAAACTGATAGAACATGTGACAAAATATACAACTTATAATGTTAATATTATGAATGAAAAAGGAATTATAATTGCCAGTTGTGATCCCAAACGTGTTGGTTCTTTTCACGAAGCAGCATATCAGATTCTTCACACCTCTGAAAATATAATTACGGTTGAAAATGACTTGGATTATCAAGGTACTTTAAAGGGGATTAACATGGTCATTGAAATAGACGGCAAACGTGAAGGAGTAGTAGGCGTAACTGGGAAGCCAGATGAAATTCGTCCAGTTGCCAATATCACGAAACTTGCAATTGAAACATTATTAAAGTATGAAACCCAGAAGTTACAATCTATCAGAAGACAAACCAAAAAAGAACGTTTTATTGAGATGATTACAGGTGAGCAAAATGCTGATCCGAATGGTCTTCGAAGACTTGCAGAAGAATTGAGTTACAAAGAAGAACTTATACGTATACCTATTCTTTGTTATCTTGAAGATTCTAAATATCAAAAAGTACTTTTAGAATCCATAAAGCAAGGAATTCTGCATAAAAGCGAAGACATCAGTTTTCCTTTGGAAGATCAATATATATTAATTTTTAAAACAATTGATTCAAAAAATAAACGATTTTTTGCTGAATACAAATATATGCTGGCAGAATATTTGCAGCCAACCTTACAATGGATTAAGAAAAAAGAGATTTCCTGCAAATTTTACATAGGAACATTTCAAAATAATTTTTCTCAGTACTACTATGCTTATCGGCATTGCAAGTGGTTGGAAAATAATATCAAGACTGAGCATAATAGTATATATTTTTATGATTATATTTCTGAATATATTCAGGCAATTGTTCCGGTTAATGAAATGAATCAGATATTCAATGTTTTTGGGAACTTCTTGCCGATCGATATACAAAAACACTGTCTGGAACTTGTTGATACATTGATAGATACAAACTTCAATACAGCTAAAGCTTCCGAAGAGCTTTTTATGCACAAAAATACATTTGCATATCAATATAATAAACTTCGAGATATACTAGATGTTAATCCTCAAAATTCAGCAAAAGATAAATGGTTTTTAATATTCTTATATATATATCTATCACGAAGATAAGTATTCGATATATGTAATCGTATGAACTTGAGTCTTTATGTAATGTCAAATCAAGAACAAATGTTTTGTGCTATGGTAACAATTTTTATGCTTTGATTTGTGGTAAGAGCTTTTGTTGTTTGAATCTTTTTTTGTTAAACTCTTTCTTAAGAAACCTGATAGGAAATATCAAAGAGAAAAGGGGGATTTATATGACAGGTTTACCACTTATCATCGCATTTATTATTGCGATAGTTCTTATGATTTTGGCAATTTCAAAATTCAAGATTCATCCATTTCTTGCAATTATGGCTATTTCATTAATACTTGGTCTGGTTGCGGGAATTCCACTTACAAATGTAACCGAAGCAGATGGAACTGTAAAAACGCTGGGGCTTGCGAATGTAATTGGACAAGGTTTTTCAGGAACATTTACAAGCATAGGTATTGTAATTATTCTTGGAGCATTGATTGGAACAATTCTTGAAAAAACGGGTGCAGCATTGAAACTTGCAGACATGGTAATACACCTTGTCGGTAAGAGTCATCCGGAATTAGCTATGGAATTAATGGGCTGGGTAGTATCAATTCCGGTATTCTGTGATTCTGGATTTGTTATTTTGAATCCAATTCGTAAAGCACTTGTTAACCGAACAGGTGCATCTTCCGTAGCAATGTCAATTGGACTTTCATCTGGACTTTATATTGCACACGTATTTATTCCACCTACACCAGGACCAATTGCAGCTGCATCAACGATGGGAGTAGGAAATAATCTTTTACTTGTAATGGGAATGGGTGCTCTTTGTTCTGTTTTTCCATTAATAGCAGGTTATTTCTTTGCAAAACATATCGGAACAAAAGTAACAGCAAATGATGAAGCCAACCAAAATGAAGTTCATAAAACCTATGAAGAACTTGTTGCTGAGTATGGAAAACTTCCAAATGGCTTCAATGCACTTGCACCAATTATAGTTCCGATTATTCTGATGGCAATTGGTTCTATTGCAAGTATGGCAGGTCTTACTGGTACAATAAACAGCATTTTGCAGTTCCTTGGAACACCGATTATTGCTCTTGCTGTTGGAACTGTTTTTGGCATCATTCAGTTGTCAGGCGCCGGAAAAATGAATGAGTTCTACGAACTGACAAATGATACATTAAAAACGGTAGGACCTATTCTTTTTGTTACAGCGGCTGGTGGAGTACTTGGTAAAGTCATTTCCTCTACAGATATGATTAATTATATTACACAAAATGCTACGTTGCTTGAAAAGATTGGAATTTTCTTCCCATTCTTATTAGCAGCTATTTTGAAAACTGCACAGGGTTCCTCTACTGTTGCAATTACAACAACTGCAGGAATCGTGGCACCACTTCTTCCGGTCCTTGGTCTTGGAAGTCCGGTTCGAACAGTTCTTGCTGTAATGGCAATCGGTGCAGGTGCCATGACTGTATCCCATGCAAATGATTCTTATTTCTGGGTTGTTACAAACTTCGGAGCAATGACACCTGAGCAGGGATACAAGACTCAGACCGTCGGAACATTAATTCTTGGTGTCAGTGCAATGGTTGAAATATTCATCTT
>ENA-OQNI01001620-OQNI01001620.1-human-gut-metagenome-genome-assembly--contig:-NODE-1620-length-12559-cov-3.067246_pt1 | contig 12559 bp, 13 predicted proteins | sample MGYA00242627_ERZ504876 | MGnify/ENA primary metagenome ERZ504876 (study PRJEB26092, sample SAMD00036386) | human gut metagenome | host: Homo sapiens | study: EMG produced TPA metagenomics assembly of... | reverse complement strand
AGCCACCCGCCACGGCGACGCCATGCAGGTGGGCAGCTACCAGATGATTGAAGACATCCGGGCGCTGATCGGCTTCAACGATTTTGGCCTGCACGGCGTCGACTACCTGCGCCCCGGACGCACCCGGACGCTGTTTAACGGACGGCTGGCCGCGTGCAGCATGTCCATCCTCATGCAGGAATGGACGGCGCTTTACGATCTGCGCGTCCGCGAGCCGGGACAGCGGGCGCTTGACGCCCCGCCCGGCGCGTACTTGCCGCCCGAGGGCACGCGCCCGCCCGGTGATGCCCACGCGAAAGATGATCCGTACCTCCCGCCGCTGTCAGGATTCGCCCTGCGGTACTGGCTGAAACCGCCGCTTGACCCGGACGCCGACGAACCGAGCGCCGTTGATCTTATAACCCTCAACATCAACAGAGCCGACGGCAGTCGCGGGCTGTAGCCCGCCTTGAGAGAGGCGAGCGCGCAGACGGAACTCGGTTCCGGCTGTATGGATGCGCGACGCCGAACGGCCAAAGGACACAACATGCTTACCGTAAAAGCCCGCCCCGGTGTCGCCGTGCCGATGGAGCATGACCCGCGCCGGTATATCACAGAGTCATCCGGCCCGGTCAAAGTGCCGGGGACGCCGTACTACCTGCGGCGTTTGCAGGACAATGATCTGGTGATCGTCCTGCCCGCCGAACGCGCCTACACACATGACGAGGAGACCGCCAATGGCTAGCGCGAACGTCAGTTTCGACAATATCCCGGCAAGTATCCGCAAGCCCGGAAAATACTTTGAGTTCAACACCAAATTGGCCGTCCGCACGCTGGCGACCAACCCGCAGACGGTTTTGATCGTCGCACAGAAAACCGCCGACGGCACCGCCACAGAAAACGTCCCCGTGCAGGTCTTTGATACCGACACGGCAGGGAAGCTGTTCGGGTTTGGCTCACAGGCCGCAAGCATGGTCAAGGCCGCCATGCGCGCCTACAGCTATGTCGATCTGTCAGTCCTGCCCATTGCCGACGACAGTGCGGGCATTGCCGCATCCGGCTCACTCAAGCTGACCGGTGACGCTACCGCGCAGGGCGTGCTCACGCTGACAATCGCAGATACGGAAATTTCGGTTGCAGCCGCCGCCGAAGATTCCGCCGAGGCGCTGGCTACGGCCCTTGCAACCGCCGTCAACGGCGAAAGAGACTTGCCGGTTACGGCGCAGGCCGCCACGGGTACGGTCACGCTGACCGCGAAAAACAAGGGCACTCTCGGCAACGGGATCGTGCTTTCATATGCCTGCACCGTTCCCGGCATCACGCCGACGCTGACAAAAATGGCGGGCGGGCAGAAAGACCCGGACATTGCCGAAGCACTGACTGCCGTCTTTGCCGCCGACTATACAATCTATTGCGTGCCGTGGGCGGTACAAGCCCCGCTTACCGCCCTGCGCGAGCATCTGGACAATATTGGCGGCCCGATGGAGCAACGCGGGGCGATCGGCGTCTACGCTTCCACGGGTACGCTGTCAGCCGCAACCACGCTTGCAGGCCAGCTCAATACGGGCCGCATCACCGGGGCGCTTTTGCCCGGTTCCACCACGCCGCCCGAACAGATCGCCGCAGCCTACGCTGCCGTCTTGGCAAGCGAGGAAGACCCGGCGCGCCCGCTCAACACCTTGGTACTCACGGGCGTGACCGTGCCGCCCGTGGCCTCGCGCTTGGGCCGCACCGAGCAGGAGGTCTGCCTGAAAAACGGCGTAACCCCGCTGGAAGCCGGGCCGGGCGATGTCGTCCAGATCGTCCGGGCGATCAGCACGTACACCGTCAACGCGGAAGGCACGGCGGACGTGTCGCTTTTGGACATCACGACGATCCGAACGCTTGACTATGTGCGCAAGGCGATCCGGGAGCGCATTTCCCTGCGCTTCCCGCGCGAGAAATTGTCCACCCGCACGCCCGCGAAAGTGCGCTCGGAAATCCTTGACGTCCTGCGCGGGCTTGAAAGCCTTGAGATCGTCGAGGAAGTGGACGCCAACGCCGACGGCGTGGTGGTCGAGCGCGATCTTCAAGATGCGAACCGGCTCGACGCCAAAATCCCCACCGACGTCGTCAACGGCCTGCACGTCTTCGCGGGCCGCATCGATCTTTTGCTGTAAAAGGAGGCGTATATGGCGCTTGAAGAATATGTCGGCGCGGTCGTCGTCGAGGTCGACGGGCGAGAGTTCGAGGCGTTCTCGTGCTCACCGTCCGCCAATACGGGCCGCAAGCCCGTCAAAACCATGAACCGCAGCCAGCGGATCGCCGGGTACACCAACGGCGTCTATGAGTACACCCTTGATCTGTCCGTACCGGTTGAAGCCGACGGTGACACGATCGACTGGGAAAACGTTATTGACGCCAAGGTGGTCATTTACCCCGTAAAGGGCAACCGCCGCACGGCCTATACCGGGTGCGTGGTGACGGAAGTGGGCGAGCAGTACGAAACCGAAAACGAAGCAAAACGCGACATCAAGATGTTCGCGCAGGACAAAAAGGAAGAGTAGCGCATGGATACGATTAAAGGCCAATTGGCGATCGGGCTGTGGGACGATAAGAGCAAGGCGTTCCAGCGGGATTTCGAGATGCGTCTTGCTACGCTCGAAGACACTGAGAACGCGCTTGAAGACACGCCCGAGTACGCAAGCACGGCGCGCATCCGGCGGCACGAATGGGCGGCCTGCCTGCTTTCCGTCGGCTGCATCCCCGGCGACGAGATAACAGCGGAACGGCTGGCGGAGCTGGCCAGCGTCGAGTTCGGCATCCTCGCCGACGCGCAGGATCGGCTTGTAAAAAAGCTCAGCGGCGGGAAAAGCGCCTCGCCGACGTCCGCCTGACCATCGCCGCGCTTGTCCGGCACGGTTTTTCCCCCGACGATGTGCGGGGGATGACCGGGCCGGAGGCGGTCAGTTACCTTGAGATATTCTACCCGAACCCCGACAAGGGCAAGAAAAAATACATCTCACTGAAAAGAAAAAGGAAAGGCAATGGCCCGCGATCTGGAAGTCGAAGCAAGGCTGACGCTGAAAGACGATCTCAGCAAAAAGGCCGGGACCGCGCTTGACGCCGTCAGCAAAAAGGCCCGCAACGCCGGGAAGGCCGCCGATGCGCTGGCGGCTACAAAAAAGGACGCGGGGGCACAGGCGTACGAGCGGACGGCGCAGGCCGCCGACAAGGCCGCCACGGCGATCGACAAGGTGGCCCGCTCGGCGGATCGGGCGCGGGACGCCAGCGGGCGGTTCGTCAGCGGTTCCGGCTCCGGGCTTGGGCGCGTGGCGCAGGACGCCGCGCGGGCCGAGCGGAGTATGGGGCGTCTCGAAGCAATGGCCCGGCGTACCGGCACCGCCCTTTCAAAAATGGGCGGCGCTATGGGCACCGCGCGCGACGTCGGGGCCGGGCTCATGGCTGGCGGGTATGTGGCGGCACGGGCGGTGCAAAAGCCGATCGCCTATGAAAAACAACTCGCCGGAATGGCGAACGTCGCTTACTCGGATCGTGGTGCCAAGGGGCGCATTGCAGGCATGAAGGAACTTGATGCGGTCATTGCGGCTTCCGTGCGGGAAGGCGGCGGAAGTCGCGAGCAGGCAGCAGGAGCGCTTAATTCCATGCTCGCCGCCGGTACTGACATTGAGACTGCAAAGAGCCTGTTGCCTGTTGTTCAAAAGGCCGCCACGGCTGCGCAGGCCGATCCAAACGAGCTGGCGCTGGTGCTGGTCAAGGGGATTCAGCAAGGCCAATTCAAGCCCGAGCAGGCAAAGGCGGCTCTGGAGAAAGCTATCCGGGCCGGTGAAGCCGGGCAGTTTGAACTCAAGGACATGGCCCGGTGGTTGCCGCAGATCATGGCGGCGGGCAAGGGTATGAAGGGAATGGAGGGGTACGAGCAGCACCTTGCCAATCTGCAAGCCGTCGCTCAGGTGACGGGTAGTAGTGATCAGGCGGGCAATGCCTACTTCAATCTCCTTGGCAAACTGACTGCCCCGGACGCCGCAAAGAACTTTGAAGACTTCGGCGTCAATCTGCCAAAGGAATTGTCCGCCGCCGCACAACGAGGGGAAGACCCCGTATCGGCCTTTGCCCGCCTCGTCGAGCAGCGTGTCGTCAACACGAATAGAAGCTACAAGAAGATCAAGGCGCAGCTTGCAACCGCCAAAGGAGCCGACCGCCAAGCCTTATTGCAACAAGCGGCGGAGATTTTGCAAGGTTCCGCTGTGGGGCGCATCATTCAAGACAGGGAAGCCATGCTTGGACTTGTCGGCGTGATGAATCAGGGAGCGACTAAAAAAGACGTGCTCACGCAGGTTAAGAATGCTGACGGTGCCATTGATGTCTCATACAAGGTCATGGCTTCCACAACCGCCGCACAGCTCCAGCAAGCGGCCAATGAAAAAGACATCGCCGCCAGCGCCGCCTTTTCCGAAGTCAAACCGCATATCGACAACATGCTTACCGGCTTGCGTGACGCGGCACAGGAATTTCCCCGGCTGACGACGGTTGTCTATGAAGCCGCGACGGCCCTTGGTGTATTCGCCGCCGTCGGCATGGCGTGGGGCGGCTCCCGGATGCTTCGCGGGGAAGGCGGAAAGGTGCTCGGCGGGGCGGGCAAACTTTTTGGCGGGGCCGGGAAAACCGCCGTTGAGGCTGGCGGCAAGGCGACCCTCGCCAAGACCGCCGCCGATGTGGGCGGCAAGGCCGTACTCAAGGGGACGGCGCTGGAAGCCGGGGGCAAGGCGGTTGCAGACGCCACGGCGAAGACGGTAGCGAAAGAGACCGTACAGGCCGGGGCAAGGACGCTCGGCAAGGGATTTCTTGGGGCCGAGTTTGCCATGTCCGCCTATGACATTTGGCAGACTGAGAACGACCCGAACCTGACGCGCCAACAGAAAGATCAGGCGAATACGGCTACCTACGGCGGTTTTGGTGGTGCGCTTGCCGGGGCGGCTGCGGGCGCTTCCGCCGGTTCCGTCGTGCCGGTGATCGGGACGACGGCTGGCGCGCTCATCGGCGGCCTGCTCGGCTGGTGGGCGGGGCGTGAGGCCGGGGAAGGCGCGGGCAAGCTTATTTACAGCGATCCCGTGTCAAAAGCCCAAACAGAGGAACGTCAGCCGATCGAGCTGAACGCGAAACTTGCCCTTGAGGTCGACGGCCTGACGCTCGCGGAAGTCATGGAAAAGTATCAAACCGAATACAATTTCAGGTCAAACTGATGGGCTGGAAAACCGAACTTCTCGACGCCTCTTTCCGGGGCGTCACGTTTGAAGTCGAATCAGTGCAGGACGACGGGGAAAAGTCTATCGTCGTGCATGAGTACCCGTACCGGGCCGGGGCCGAGATCGAAGACCTTGGGCGCAAGGCCCGGCGTATCCGCATCACGGCGCTATTCTGGGGTGAAGACTATCTTTCCGGCGTGGCGTCTCTCGTCAAGGCGTTTGAGGAAACCGGCAAGGGTGAGCTGATCCATCCCGTTTTCGGCAGCGTGCAGGTTGCGATCACCCGTTGGGGCATTCCCCACCGGGCGGACGATCCCGATTACGTCGCCCTTGACTTCGAGGCCGTGGAAGCCAGCCTCGACAATCCTTTTTTCGACTATCAGTCTCCGCGCGCCGGGGCGGAGCAGGCGCAGGCGTCGCTTGACGCAAGCATTGCCGACGCGCTTTCTTCCACCGCTTCAACGGTGCGTGACAAACTCGCCGTGGCGCAGGAATACGCGCAGGCCGCCCGCGCCCGCGTGGAAAACGTGCTGTCCGCCGTGCTCGACATATACGACATGGGGCAATCAGTCGTCCGAACCGCGCTTTCATACGTCAACTATCCCGCAGCCTTCATGTCGGATCTGCTGGCCGTGCAGTCGAAAATCACGTCCGGCGTCGATCCGTCCGGTTCCTTTTCGGCGTGGACGCGGCTTTCCGATTCCTTCCCGCGCCTTGGGCGCACCGGCGAGACCGTCAAGAGCGAGCCGGTCGTGGGCGGCGTCTCGTCCCGCGTGCAAGGCTACGTGTCCGGCGGCGTGGATGGACGCGCCGAGCCGGTGCTTGCCGTCAAAAAGACTCCGGCAAAACAGCCTGTGCCGCTATTGAACGCCCCGGCCCCCGGCGCGGGGACGGTGGAAGATGTAGGAATTATGGCGGCGACTGTGGCGCAGACTGTACAGCTTGCGGAAGCCACCGGGGGAATGCTTGCCGACGAACTGGACGAACCGTCCATGACTCCGCAAGAAATCGAGGCCGTGGTCGGCAATGTCCGCGAACGGGTGCAGAATTCCATTGACTGGGTCCGGGCCGTGGCCGATCCGGAAACGGACTACGCGGCCTCTGAATCCTTGCGTACCATTGCCGACGCCGTGCAGACGTTGGGGGCGAAGGTCTTGGAGACCCGCCCGCCTCTCGTTGAGCATGTGGCCGAGACGGAATGCAACGCGCATCTTCTCGCCCATAAACTCTATGGCGACTTTACCCGTGCGGCGGAAATCGTCCGACTGAACCCGCAGATCCGCAATCCGAACTTCATAGCCAAGGGGCAGGCCCTCCATGTCTACGCCGACTGACGCCGATCGCGTGACGCTGCATATAGCCGGGCACGTCCACGCCGATTGGTTAAAATACAGCATTGATTCCGATTTCTTTACACCGGCGGACGGCTGGAGCGTGTCTTTGGGCACGCCCGCAGCGGCGTTGCCGGAATACCTCCAGCCGTGGGCCGAAGTGCAGATCCGCATCGGGGACGAGCTTGTCATGTCCGGACGCGTCGACCGCGTGCGCCATGCCTTCCGCAAGGGCGAGCACATACTGGACATCCGGGGGCGCGACGGGGCCGCCGTGCTTCTTGACTGCTCGGCCCCCATTTTCGTCAGCCGCGAGGTGACGTTGTCGGAAGCCGTCGCCGCCGTGGCCCGGCCCCTCGGCATCGCCAAGCTCGACATCGCCGGGCGTGATGCGGCTTTCGTCAAAATGACGGTCGAGCCGGGCATGTCGGCATGGGAAGTCATCCAGCAGGCCGCCGAAGCAAGCGGCCTGTGGCCGTGGTTCACCCCGGACGGGACCCTCAAGATCGCGGCCCCGGATTACACCACGCCGCCCGTCGCGGCCCTGATCATGCGGCTGGACGGCAAGGGGAACAACGTGATCGATCTCGAGATCGATAAGGGCTGCGAGCGGCGCTACTCCGAAGTGACGGTCCTCGCACAGGGGGCCGGGACGGAAAAGAAAAAGGGCAAAAATGCCATGAAGGGTAAGGCCACGGACCCCAATGTAAAGTGGCACAGGCCGTTGATCGTCTCCGAAGGGTGTCTCGATTCCCCCGGCGACGCCCTGAAAAAGGCCAAGAAACGGCTTGCCGACGGCGTGATGGACAGTTTTACCATTACCGCGAAAGTCCGGGGCCACCGCACAAGCGACGGGAAGCTGTGGGAGCCGGGCCAGCGCGTCACTTTGAACGGCGGCGATCACGTCTACTTTCTCACCCGGCGCACGTTCAACGGCGGGCGGGACGGCACGACCACCACGCTTGTCTTGAAGCCCGACGGGGTTTGGCTGCCCGACACAAGCAAAAAAGGCAAGCGCGGGAAAAAAGGCAAGAAAGCCTTTTCCGGCTCATGGGATTTTGGAGATGAGACATGACCGCCGCGCAGATGATCAAGGATGCCATTGCCCGCGCGCTTGCCGCCGTGCGCCTTCCGTTCCGGGCCGTGCTTGGCGGGCTGAACGGCAAGCCCGGCGTACAGCTTGCGCAAGGCGACGCCCTGAACGGCGAAAAACTGGAAGCATGGGAAGGTGTTCAGCAATTCGGCTGTACGTCCGGGGTTCCTGCGGGGTCGGAGCTTATCGTTTTGCCCTTGGGCGGCAAAACGGCGCACAGCGTTATCGTGGCGACGGAAAACGGCGCGTACCGGGTGCAAGTCGACAGCGGGGAAGTGTGCATCTACAACCAGTGGGGCGCGAAAATCACCTTGAAAAAGGAAAAGATCATCGAGGTGGAGTGCGATCACTTCATCGTGAAAGCCAAGGAAGACGTGCTGATGCAGACAAAAAGCTACACGGTGCAGGCGGACGCGGGCGTCACATACCAGACGCCCGGCCTTGCCTATGGCGGGACCGCAGGCCGCAGCCGCGCCGCCGGGCGCACCGTGGCCCGCATCACCGGCGATATGCATCTCGACGGAGAGATCACGACTACCGGCGATCAGACGGCGGCGGGCATTTCAACCGCACATCATACACACCAAGGCGACAGTGGCGGCACTACCGGCGAACCGCAGTAACCGCATTTCCTTCTTTTCCCCCGCTGACATATGTCAACTGGCTGGCGTCCATGCGTTTGGTACTATCCACGCATGGACGCTTTTCTTGATCCCTCTTCCGGCGACTACACCGGCGAACGCATTGCTACGTTGGCAAATGCCGTCTACTTGCGCCTGATGACGCCACTCGGCGGCTGGTGGGCCGATCCGTCTTTAGGTTCGCGCCTGCATGAACTGACGCGCGAAAAAGACGTGCCCCGCGTGCGCAAGCTGGCCGTGCAGCACGCCGAGCAGGCCCTTGCCCCGCTGGTCAATGACGGGCGGGCGCGTTCCGTCAGCGTCACCGCAGATATGCCGCATGACGGGCGGTGTCTGTTGCATGTTGAAGTGGTCGACCTGACGGGCCGCCGTTCCTTGTACTCATACCCGGTCAAAGTGAGCTGATATGCCGTACGCGAACCCCGATTTTGCGACGATCCGCGAGCGTATGCTGCGCGACGCCCGTAACTTCGATCCGACAGCTCCAACGGATGGAGACAGTGATCTTTTTGTCCGCTCATCATGCACAGCGTCGGCGGTCGAGGGGCTTTATGATCACCAGTCGTGGCTTGCCCGCCAGCTTTTGCCCGATACCGCCGATACTGAGTATCTGGAGGCGCACGCCGCCTTGCGCGGCATTGTCCGTAAAGTGGCCGTGGCGGCCTCGGGAACCGCGACGTTTACCGGTACGCCGGGCGTCATTTTGCCGTCAGGGGCAAGCCTGAAAAGCGCCGCAGGCACCCTATACCAGACCACGTCTGACGGGACCGTCGGCGGCGAGGGGACCGTGACCGTAGCCTGTGCCGCCGCCACCGCCGGAGCCGTATCCGATATGATCGGCGACACGGTGACGCTTATGCAGCCGCCTACCGGGATTGAAGCCGTCGGCACGGCGACGATCACGGGCGGCGCGGACGCGGAAAGCGACGCCTCGCTTTTGTCCCGGCTGCTTGACTACATGCAAAACCCTTCCGGCGGTGGAAATGCCGCCGACTATCGCCGATGGGCGAGATCCGTAGCGGGCGTGGGAGAAGCGTATGTTTACCCGCTCCGTCAAGGAGCCGGGACCGTCGACATTGTTATTACTGGCGATGGCGTCATTGCTTCTGATGAAGTTGTGCAGGCGGCGCAGGCGTATATCGACGAGCAGCGCCCATGCACGGCAAAGGCGTCGACCGTGATCGCGGCTGTGGCGCTCACCGTGGACGTAACGCTCAAAATCTTGCCCGCCACTGGCTACACGCTTCAAACGCTCACGGCCCCGGTTCGTGAAGCCGTGCAGGCCGTCTTTACTGACTATCAGCCCGGCTCCCATGTCTATCTTTCCGTGCTGATCGCCGCAGTTTCAGCCGTGCCCGGCGTCGCCGACGTTGCCGTTGTCCTGCCCGTAGCAACGGTTGTGCCCACGGCGATCCAATGGCCCCGTTGCGGTACCGTGACGCTGGAGGCGGTGTAATGGGGCACGCAACCCTTTTGCGGCGGCTTTTGCCGCCTACCAGCTACGATCCGAACGGCGCGCGCCTTGGCGTATCAGTCGACATGGAAGGGAAGGAGCTTGATCGCGTGCTTGCCGACGCGCCGCACGCCGTCGGCGCGCTCCGGCCATTCACATATCAGGAGTGGCTCGAAGACTATGAGCGCGTCTACGGCCTGCCTGACGCTTGCTTGCAGGACGGTTCCCTTTATCAGGATCGGCTCGGCTTCATCGCGCTGGCCCTGCGTGAGCGCGCAGGCATTTCGATCGGCTGGCTCGTCCAATACGCTGCCCTCGCCGGGTACGACGTCACGATCTCGGAATTTTCCCCATTTGTCGCCGGTTCCCGCGCCGGTGACGCGCTGACGAACGGCGCATGGCTCTACGCTTTCACCGTCCACGCCGCAGGCGAAATCGCGCGGCGGTTCTGTGCCGGACGCTCGGTCGCCGGGGAGCCGCTTGCGGATTGGGGCGAGGGGCCGCTTGAATGCATCATCAACAAGTACAAACCGGCGCACGCCGTGGCCCTGTTCGCTTACGGCGCGTAAGGAGACAAAATGCATCGCATCGACACTTCAACGGCAACCTCTGACGGCCTTTTTACCGAAGGCGATCCGCTTGTTCCGACCCCGGCAACCGTTGTTTCGGCTGACTGGCTGAACAGTGTACAGGAAGAACTTGCCACTATCGTGACAAATGCCGGTCTTGAACTGCAAAAGGCGGATAATACGCAAGTACTCACAGCCATTTTGCAGATTATCGCACGTCAAAGTTCCGAGCTTGAGCGCCTGCGCCTGCTTAAAATCGGTTGTCCGATGTACTGGCGCAGTACCACGCTCCCGGAAAACTTCGCGTGGGTCAACGGCGACCTCGTCATTTTTGAAGATCGTCCAGAATTTGAAGAGGTTTACCTCGCTGGCGGCTTCGAGGGAATGCTTCTCGAAGCAAACGCCACCAGCGAGCAGATCGCCGCCAACCTCGGGAAGTTCAGAAAACATCCTAACGGGCTGGGATTATACCTTCCTTCGTGTGGCGAACAGTTTTTCCGAGCTTGGACGTCAGGGGCTGGCCGGGAGGCCGGGAGCTGGCAGAGTGATGCGCTACAGAGCCACGAGCACGACATACCAACTTACGCAGGAATTTCCGGCACAAGAGCTACTTTGATTGATGATAAAGGGAATCTAAACCAGTCAAATATAACTCTCGATGTAGGGAGATTCTATACATACCCGACTGGCCCCTCGGGGCGCATCGCAGCCGAAAGCCGCCCGGTCAATATCTCTGTTCCGGCTATTCTCTACCTCGGCCTCCCGGCCTAAGCTGGAATGCCGAGATACAAGATAACGGGGAGGTTAACGCTCGGCGGCATGACTGTATCCGATACGCCATAACGGGGATTGGACTTAGAGGCTTTAAAATCTACGTATCCCCAAGAGTTTATGGGGCCGTCCGCCGTCTGCCGATCTGCTATGCCCGCAGTTAATGTTAAGGCTCCCCCGGAGTCAGGATTAACAGCGAGTAGTATACCGGACATAAAGCCACCGATGTCTGGCAACCCCGCATCGTGATGAGCTCCGGCGGTTCCTCCCCCCGTCCAAGCTCGGAAAGGCGGGAGGTAGGCTGAAATTCCCTTTCAATTCACTGTGCTATTTGAAAAGAACATAGAGAGTTTTTCTGAATGGCAACCTGTTGGTGTTATGTCTTTTTTACTCCTGCCCCCCGCCTTTCCGAGCTTGGACGGGGGCGGGAGAGGCCGGGAAGTACAACGCTCCGGGCTTACCTGAGCTTACGGGCGGTTTTTCAGCCTACTGCTTTAATGACGGAGATCCGTGGCACGCGATGACTTCCACAAATAGCGGGCAGAATGCTTTGACCGTAGGGTCCTCTAACGGGACACGATATACTGCCTTCACTTTTAGAGCATCTCTCTCGAATACGATCTATGGCGCATCATCAACCGTCATGCCGCCAAGCGTTAACCTCCCCGTTATCTTGTATCTCGGCATTCCAGCTTAGGCCGGGAGGCCGAGATACAGAATAATAGGTTGCCATACGTGCGGCGGAACGGTGACAGGGCCTGTCGGGACAACACGGGAGGAATCAAACGCATTGGCACAGGCGTAAACAGCCGATGTTTCAGTTGTTCCTACAAAGCCTCCAACCTTTACCGCGTAACTGGAAAAGAAAGCGCCTGTGATGTGAGCTGCCGCGTCGGTCAGTCCCTCCGCGCCAACCCCGGTGATTGCACGCATCTGGTCTGTAGCCCAGCTCCCCGCCTCCCGGCTTCTCCCCGTCCAAGCTCGGAAAGGCTGCACTTGTGGAAAAAAGTTATGAAGGTACACCAAGATAGACAATTACGGATATGTACACATGCGCAGGCGCAAATTCAGTGCCGGTATGCGTATCTCCCCAAGATCGGGAGGCATCAAAATCAAACGCGGTCTGCTGGCCGTTCATCGCCCCCTGTTGTGGATTTATACCGTCAGACGCACCTAGCCCGCTCAGAACTCCTGAGGACTCCCAGACATACGAGCATATATCAAGGTCAATTTTACCCGTAAGCGCCCGCCCTGTATCAGTCTGCCAGCTCCCGACCTTTTCTGATGTTACTCCCGTCCAAGCTCGGAAAAGCGGGTGGGTAGGTTAAAAATCATGCAGAATTGCCTAGATAGACAATACAGGGTTGCCAGATATGTACTGGAGCGAACTCCACCCCAGTGTGCTCACCCCAGACGCGAGATGCTCTAAAACTGTAAGCCCCTGTTGGTGACGATGTACCTCCCGTTATTGCCATT
>ENA-OQNI01001610-OQNI01001610.1-human-gut-metagenome-genome-assembly--contig:-NODE-1610-length-12677-cov-3.561275_pt1 | contig 12677 bp, 10 predicted proteins | sample MGYA00242627_ERZ504876 | MGnify/ENA primary metagenome ERZ504876 (study PRJEB26092, sample SAMD00036386) | human gut metagenome | host: Homo sapiens | study: EMG produced TPA metagenomics assembly of... | reverse complement strand
TACTCACCCGTCCGCCGCTCAGTCACAAAAGTCTTCATCCGAAGAATCAAACTTAAGTGCTTCGCTCGACTTGCATGTGTTAAGCACGCCGCCAGCGTTCATCCTGAGCCAGGATCAAACTCTCGTTTAAAAATCTTAATTCCGATTTGACTCGGATTTAAAATCAAAGTTCGTTCCAGGTCAAGAAAACTACTAGCTTTCTTATCCCTTTTACTGTTTTAAGGTCGACATTGTCATTCAATGTCCGTTCTGAATTTTCTCTTAAAGAATCTTCAGGGTTGTTGTCTATTATTTAATTATCAAGGTTCTTTTTCTTTGTTGTCGTCTCAGCGACAGCTCATTTATATTATCACATTCACAATCGCTTGTCAACAACTTTTTTATTTTTCTTTTTCACTGTCCGCTTCGATCATCTTTGTCGTTCGAAACAGCTTATCTAGAATATCATTTCTATCGACATTTGTCAACAGGAAATTTCATTTATTTTTTTGCCTTACACATGAGCTCTTAAGCACTTTCCAGTCTTGTCTCACGCGACAGCTTGTATAATATATCATGCCCGTCCAGAATTGTCAATATTGTTTTTATTATTTATTTTATTTACACAATTTTAGTTATCACATTTCGCTTTACTTGTTCATATTTGCAGTTTGAATTACATTTCCCCCAAATTAATACCCAAAATTGCAATTAAAGTATCTTATTTTGTGAGAAGAGTTTCCATTAAACGCAGTTTGACACGTAGCATTTTGCTAAAATACTACGTGCCAGCCTTAAACTTATTGTTGTCCTACGATCTTTCCAAACTTCAATGGACTCATCTCATCATCTTCATAATCAAATACATATCTTTCGTATGCATTGATAATATGTGTGCTCTTATATTTATCACATCTTTTATGCTGCCTTCCGTAAGTCATATGTACATGTCCATGTACGAAGAACTTCGGACTGTACTTCTCTATCAGCTCTATAAATACTTGAAATCCCTGATGTGGCAGATCTCTTCCGTCATTGATCTGATATGCCGGAGCATGTGTGACCAGAATGTCAAAACCACGGTGTTTTAGCAATTGAAACCATAGTTTCTTCACTCTTTTCCTCATTCCACGTTCTGTAAACTGATATTTTCCACCACTATAACGCATGGAACCACCAAGTCCTAAAATTCGCAAGCCTTCAAATTCATAAATCGTATCATCAATGCAAATACAACCTTCTGGTGGGATACGATCATATTTTTCATCATGGTTTCCATGCACATACAGTACCGGAGCAGCTGCAAATGTTGTAAGAAAAGACAGATAATTTGGATTCAAATCACCACAGGATATAATTAAGTCCACACCTTCCAGTTTGCTTTTGTCAAAGAAATCCCAAAGGTATTTCGACTCTTCGTCTGCAATTACCATTATTCGCATTGTTCTTTATCCCTTCCTCGTCTCAATCCCCTGTTGTGTAAGAACCGGTTTGGCCTGCTCCTGTAATTCTTCAATCTTTGGTATTCTTCCTATAATATTCTCTGCCAGCCAGTCCATCTCGATCACTTCTTCCGGAGACAGCTTTTCACCTTTCTTTTCCTTAAGTATATGTCCCTGTGCATACATCTGATCTGTAAATGTATGAAATTGTCCCGTTTTATAATTATGCTTTAATACATTGACCAGTCGGACTGTACCCGCCGGAAGTTTTTTTGAACAAATAACATCTACTACCCCTGTCGGCATTCCCCACCAGTAATTAATTGCTTTTTCCACATCGTTATCTTGTTCCCAGTTTCCTGCCATAATTGTACGGATCAGTTCTTCATAGAATTTTCCCCAGTGGCACAGTGGCATTGCAAGATTCTTCTGCTCACCTCCACCACTTTCGCGATGATATACTCCATAAAAATGATTATTATCATCTGGTACGATAATATCTTTTCCCGAAATACAATTCGGGTCTATCTCGTCAATTCTTTTCTCAATATCCTGCTCTTTCAGCGTAGACCACTCTAAATACACCTTCGCTCTTGGATTTGTCATCTGCGCCCCAAGCGCAAATGCATTAATCTGTGCAATTGTTCCCAAAATCGGATAATCCGCAATATATACAATCTTATCGTTTTCAGCCATTTCCCCTGCAATTGCTCCCATCAGGAACTTCGCCTCATGCATACGAGTATAATAAGTCCGGATGTAGCGGTGCGTCGTATTCAAAGAACAGTTTAAGATTCTTACTTCCGGATGCGTAATTGCCGCTCTTAAACTTTCCTGCGCAAATATCGGAGTTGTCGTAAATATAATATTGCAACCCGCATGAATAGCTTCCTCCAGGGCTGATGCTATATTTTTTTCTGTTATATTTTCATAACTTACAGTCGTGACTTCATTTGGAAATGTCTGCTCAAGATGCCTGCGTCCCAGTTCATGACTATATGTCCACGCAGAAGAATGTGGTGTCTTCGCATAGATAAATCCTACTTTCAAATGAGATGGTTCTTTATTGCCACCGAGAGGAAGCCATTTTTCAAACAGAGATGGCTTATCTTCTGTCGGAGTCATTTTCAATTCTACTTTTTCCTCATCATTATACTGAAGCAGAACAAATTCTTCCCATGCTTTCTTCACAAGTTCGTTAATTTCTTCTACTGACATTTCTTCTACTCGTTTATAACTGTATAGATGTAAAAATGAAAGAAATGCCTCTGCTGATGAAACTTCCAGTTCTTGTCCACCATGTGCATGAAATGCCGCTGTAAATCTTGCATACACAGAACTGAAAATCAGTCTGTCATCATCTGTCCAGTACTCATCCGGATGTTTTCCCATCTCTTTTATGAGCTGTGCATACTGTCCTTCTTCTGAAAATGTAATATAATTTACTTTAGACACTCTGTAAAAATTCACAAATTCATAATAAATTTTTACGTTTTTATCATTCGTTTTCTTCGGAAGAATACGCGTTACCGTTCCCGGGATTGAAATTGCACCAAAAAATTTCATGACACTGACACGCTTATTTCCCTCTTCTACATAGAATTTATTCATATACTCCCACGCCTTGATTGGCTCATGAATTCCTTCCTTTTCATGAGAAGTGCTGAGTTTTGCCCATTTGATTGCAAACTCCGTATTACTCTCCAATATCGGCATAAAATTACTTGCAAATGCACTGCTTCTACCACTATATCTTGTTCCAACTATCTGATCGATCGGAATCTGAACAAGTCCCAGTGATTCTGTTGATAATGCCTCATCTGGTAATATTTCGTCCAAAGATTCCAAAGTCGGCTTCCGCCCTGCAAGAAGCCGGCTCTCATATTCTTTTTTCCCATAACGAAATGCTTTATTATAGTCTTTTAACGCCATCTTTTACCCTCCTGTTCATATCTCTTTCAGCCGTTACACAAGATTCATAGCCTGGTTTACATTTTCTACTCCTAGTATCTCTATTCCTTCCATCTTTCCAATCGTCTTCATGGAAACTGCAGGGACAATACATCTTTTAAATCCCAGTTTTTTTGCTTCTGATACTCTCTGTTCCGGCATGGTCACGGCCCGCACCTCTCCACTTAATCCTACTTCGCCAAACACGATGGTATCCTCATCAATTGGGCGATTTTTATAGCTTGATGCAATCGCCATCACAATTCCTAAGTCTGCTGCCGGCTCATTCAGCCGGATTCCTCCTGCAATATTCACATATGCATCATACGCGGAAAGCGGCATTCCCATACGTTTTTCCAGAACTGCCATCAGAAGATTGACTCGGTTATAATCAAGCCCTGCTGCCGTACGTCTCGGCATTCCAAAGTTCGTCTTACATACAAGTGCCTGAATCTCCATGAGCATCGGTCTTGTCCCTTCCATTGCACATGCCACAACAGAACCCGATGCATTTTCCGGTTTTCCTGATAACATATACTCGGACGGATTCTCTACCTCCACCAAGCCACCTTTTTGCATCTCAAACACACCGATCTCATTCGTAGATCCAAAACGATTCTTCACCCCACGCAGAATCCGGTAAGATGCATGTCTGTCTCCTTCAAAATATAACACTGTATCCACCATATGTTCCAATACGCGTGGGCCTGCAACTGTGCCTTCTTTTGTCACATGTCCTACAATAAATATTGAAATATTAAGTCCTTTTGCAAGTTGCATAAATACATTGGTCGATTCACGCACCTGAGACACGCTTCCCGGTGCCGACGCGACCTCTTCGTTATACATCGTCTGGATTGAGTCGATCACGACCATATCTGGATGCTGTTCTTCTATCACATGACGTATAATTCCAAGATTCGTTTCGCACAACAGAAACAAACTCTCAGAAAATGTTCCCATCCGATTCGCACGCAGTTTAATCTGCTTTAACGATTCTTCCCCGGAAATATATAATATCTTACGGTTTTGTCCTGATAACTTCTGACATACCTGCAGGAGAAGTGTTGATTTACCGATTCCCGGATCCCCTCCCACCAGCACAAGCGATCCAGGCACGATTCCACCACCAAGCACTCGGTCAAGTTCCAGAATCCCTGTCCGCATCCGCTCATCGTCATCAGTCGTAATACTGGAAAGTGTCACTACCTTCGCATCTTTCGCATCCCTTACCTGCTGCACTGCAGCCGTACTTCCTCTTGTTACTGAAACTTTCTCTTCTACAAATGTATTCCATTCCTTGCACATCGGGCACTGCCCAAGCCATTTGCTTTCTTCATGTCCACAGTTCTGACAGAAAAATATACTTTTTTTACCTTTTGCCATGTACGATTCCCTTACATCTTTTTTATACTTCTACTTATAAATCCACTCTTAAACCTTGATTTATCATTTCTTTTTTATTTCCATTTTACCAGAAAGGGGAAGCTACGCCTCTGCGAGCTCCCCCGATGTTCTGCGTATTTACTTCTTGATAATCTTGATCTCAATCTCTTTATTCGGATCAAGTTCTGCGCTCACGCTCAGTTTTCCGCTTAAATTCGTTGTCATATCGCCGACATTCACGTCGTCCATATACACAACATATTCGCTGTCTGCTTCCAGCTCCAGTGTAATCTGCGCATCCTCAGTACCGGATACTTTAAAAGAAACCTCTCTCTCAGAAGCTTTAAAATCTTCTACTGCTGTTCCCGGAACGGATTCGTATACGAACATACCATTCTTTTCCAACTTTGTAATCTCAGAGAATGTCTTTACCTTATACACATCTCCCTGGAATTCAAATCCGTCCAGTTTTGTCTTGCTGCTCAGAGTATAGTCTCCAAAACCAAGTGCTCCGTCTGCTTCAGCTCTTAATAGCTCTTTCACTGCTGCCATTAGCTCTTTCCTCCTAAGGTTCATTTGTATTAATTATTATATATCAATTTATTTTTATTTGGTAGTCTTGACCTCAAATTTTATTTCTTTTTTCGATACGCCGGCAACGACTTCCTGACCACGCTTAATCTCACCTGCGAGAATTGCCTCGGCCAGACTGTCTTCCAGTTCACTTTGTACTGCACGTCTTAACGGTCTTGCTCCATATTTCTTATCGGTTCCTTTTTCCATAATCAGCTTTTTCACAGAATCACGCACCGTCAAATGAATATCCAGCTGTTCTTTTGCACGCTTGACCACCTCCTGGCACATCATTCCCGTAATCTTTTTAAGTTCCGGTTCACCTAGCGGATGGAATACAAGAATCTCGTCAATTCGATTCAGGAATTCCGGACGGAAGACAAGCTTGATCTCATTCATAACATTCATTTTCATACGCTTGTAATCTTCCTCTTGATTCTCCTTATTGCCAAATCCTAGTCTTTTTGGATCAATGATCGCCTGTGCACCTGCATTTGATGTCATAATAATGACCGTATTCCGGAAATCGACTTTTCTGCCCTGAGAATCTGTAATATGTCCATCATCTAATACCTGCAGTAAAATGTTAAATACATCCGGATGTGCTTTTTCAATCTCATCAAAGAGGATCACTGAATACGGATGTCTTCGCACCTGTTCGCTTAACTGTCCACCTTCCTCGTGACCAACATATCCAGGAGGCGAACCGATCATCTTTGCCACACTGTGCTGTTCCATATATTCGGACATATCAACACGGATCATGGCATTCTCATCATGGAATAATGCTTCTGATAATGCCTTTGACAATTCCGTCTTACCGACTCCGGTCGGTCCAAGGAATAAAAATGAGCCAATCGGGCGCTTTGGATCTTTTAGCCCCACACGCCCTCTTCGTACAGCTTTCGCCACAGCCGTAACAGCTTCTTCCTGTCCAACCACTCTCTTGTGAAGCGTCTGCTCTAACTTTTGCAAGCGCACACCTTCAGATTCCTGTAGCTTCTGCACCGGAATCTTCGTCCAGTCAGATACGACCGCTGCCACTTCCTCTTCTGTTACAAGTGGTTTTCTGCCCGCCTGCTTTTTCTGAAAACGCTTCTTCGTCTGCATAATCTTTTTCTGAGCATCTTCTTTCTCTGCCCGGATCCTGGAAGCCTCCACAAGATCACCTGCAAGAATTGCCTCTTCCATCTTTGCTTCGTAATTACCAAGAACCTTTTCCAGTTCATAGATATGCTCCGGTGTCTTGAATCCACTAAGACTCACTTTCGCACATGCTTCATCAATCACATCAATTGCTTTGTCCGGAAGGAAACGGTCACTGATATAACGGGCAGATAATGAAACTGCCGCCTGAAGCGCATCGTCTGTAATCTGTACATGATGATGCGTCTCATAACGTTCCCGCAATCCTTTTAATATTTCTTCACACTGCTTCTCATCTGGTTCTTCCACTGTAATTGGCTGGAATCTTCGTTCCAGTGCCGCATCTTTTTCAATGTATTTTCGATATTCCGCAATCGTTGTTGCTCCGATCAATTGAAGTTCTCCTCTTGCAAGAGACGGTTTCAGAATATTAGATGCGTCCATTGCGCCTTCCGCACCGCCTGCGCCGATGATTGTATGCACTTCATCCAGGAATAAAATAACATTTCCCGCCGACTTTACTTCCTGCAAAAGTCTCTTCATACGTTCTTCAAATTCACCACGGTATTTTGTACCTGCGATCATACTTGCAAGATCTAACGTATAGACCCGCTTGTCACGCATTCCTTCCGGTACAATGCCACTTGCGATCTGTGCGGCAAGTCCTTCTACCACTGCTGTCTTACCGACTCCCGGCTCTCCCACCAGACACGGATTGTTCTTCGTTCTTCTGCCAAGTACCTGCATCAGACGGTGAATCTCTGCTTTTCTTCCAATGACCGGATCAAGCTTTCCTTCTTCTGCCTGCATAGTCAGATCTGTACCATACTGGTCTAAAATCCCATCTTTTCTTTGATATGCCTCTTGAAGCTCCTCTTGATATTCCTTGATATCCACGCCGAGAACTTCCAGCGTATCCTGCACGATTTTCTGTATATTTACATTGAGTGTCAGAAGTATTCTGGTTGCAACACTGTCCGGTTCCCGAAGGATTGCAAGGAGCATATGCTCTGTTCCAATTGCCTCTGATTGAAAACGAATTGCCTCTTCCTTGCTTTCCTCCAGAGTATATTCAAGTCTCGGACTTCTCTTTGGCTTTTCCTGAAAAGTCACTTCTCCGACCGGTGAGATCAGTTCATCTACAATCTTATATAAATTTGCTTCTTCTACACCATTCGCTGACAATATCTGTCCCGCCACACCTGTACATACCCGCATAAATGCAAGCAGCAGGTGTTCTGTTCCTACATATGGATGATCCAGTTCTCTGGCAATCTTTTCCGCTTTTTTCAGCACTTCTTTTGCTGGTTCTGTATAATTCATGCTGTCTGTTATTCCTTTCCACCGTATTCATCAAATAATTCATCCACCATCTCGTGAACTTCTTCTCTACTGACATTCTTAAGACTTCCCTTAGCCAGCGCGATTCTTAGCGCACGCTTTACGTCTGCATAAGCTTTTGCCTTATCTGCATCAATTGCAATCACAGCGCCACGTCTGCGGTCAAGCTGGATAAATCCTTCCTGCTTCAATATGGAATATGCTTTATTAACTGTATGCATATTGATACCTACCGTATCCGCAAGCTGACGGACAGATGGAAGTGATTCTCCTTCTTGGATTGTCGCAGTCGCAATTCCCATAATAATCTGATTCTGTAATTGCACATACAGTGCCTCATCACTGTTAAAATCGATCTCTATCAGCATCGTATCACCCTCATTATCTCTTTTGTTCCACCCTCACGGATGATTTCATAAACAGATTAAGCTTTCTGTTATACATCTAATATAACATACAAAAAAGGAGCTTACAACAAAAATGTAAAACTCCTTTAATCCAGACTTTCCTAGTTCTTCTTGCCTTTCTTTACAGCTCCAAGTGCCGCACCGATTGCTCCTGCATAACGGCTCTGCGGATCTGTCTTAACTTCCATGCCAAGTTCCTTTGTCAGCGCTTCACTGATATAGCTGCACTCGCAGAGACCACCAGTCAGGCAAAGCATCGGACGGTCTTCACTCATACGATTTGCCTGGGCAGCAACCTTTCGTACGATAGAATCAACCACTGCAAATGCGATATTTTCCTTCTTTTCTCCCTGACCAATGAGACTTATGACCTCGGACTCTGCAAATACCGTACACATAGAACTGATCGTTACACCTGAGCCTTCTCTTGCAAGCTCACACATCTCATTTGGACGCATGGACAATGTATTTGCCATAATTTCCAGGAATCTTCCTGTTCCGGCAGAACATTTATCATTCATCATGAAATCTTTTACAAATCCCTGTTCTACACAGATAATCTTTGTATCCTGTCCACCGATATCAATGATTGTCATATCTTTATTATCAAAAATCCAGACAGCCCCCATAGCGTGACAGGTAATTTCTGTAATCATCTTATCTGCATATGGCACAGACACACGGCCATATCCAGTAGCAACACATACATTTTCTTCAGGATCCGCATCATTTTCCACAAGCTTCTTACGAATCTCTTCTGCCGTATCCACACTGCTCCATCCTGTCGGCTGCACAAACTCAAGAACAATTTCTTTGTTCTCGTTCATAACAACAGTCTTGGCACAAGTAGATCCAATGTCAATTCCTATAAACTTCATATCTTATCTTTCCCTCTCATGAATTTACACAACATAAATTTCAAAATTCATTTTAAAATAGTCTGTAACCGGCAATCTTACAACATTTCAATAAATGCTGCAATTCTTGTATTGAGCTGTCCGACATCTGCCTGAGAATAATCTGTCTCCACGTTAATGTATGGAATTCCTTTTTCCTCATTTACAAACTTGCGGATTGCACGAGTCTCAACGTTATATGTATGACAGGCCTGAAGTGTCATCTCAAGAACTCCGTCAACCTGATACTCGTCAATCAGACGTCCCATAAGATCAAAACGGTTCGGATTTGGTGTCATAACTGAACAACCGATTGCCAGATATCTCTCTGCAATTGCCTGGTAAATATCCTCAGCATTCCCATCAACAAGACGGTCGATAGATTTAGATCCAGTCCCGTTTTCATAAGTTACGACAACACCACCATTATCCTCAACAGCACGTCTCACTTTCTCAGTTGCTCCTCCGATTGGGCATCATGTGATCAGAATTCTTGGTTTCTTCTCCAGCATCTTTCCAGATGCATACTCTGCCTCAATCTTGTCAACAAGGGCATTCACTTCTCCGGCAATCTCAGAACGATTTAATTTAAATGTACTTCCGTACAGAACCTTGAACAGATCATGTCCACTGATTGGAGCCGGATCATGCTGCATAACTTCATAAAGACGCTTCAGTGCTTTTCTTGCTTCATTCTCAATTTTAACAGCTTTTCTTACATCTTCATCTGTAATTATAACTTCGAATTTTTTCTCAAGATACTCTTTAAAACGGATAATCTCTTTTTTCCAAAGTTTCAGCGCTTCCGGTCCCTGAGTATTTGGCAGTTCCATTACAAACACATCTTTGAATTCGCTCATATACTCATACATTTTTTTCTTTCCGTCACATGTTGTCTCCCCAACAACTACATCTGAGAAATAGAAGAATGGGCATTTATCTGTCTTTGCAAATCCGTAACTGGATTTGATCAATGGACATAAGTTCTTTGGAAGGTCTTTTTCTGCTTCCGGGATTGTCTCATCAGATGTGGAACACAGGCTGACCGTTGAAGCTCCCATAGCCATAGCAATCTCTTTTGGGAAATATGTACAATAAGCTCCTACTACTGGTGTTCCCTTGTCTTTCAGTTCTTTCATCATAAGAAATGATTTCTGTCTCTGCTCAGCAAATTCTTCAAAAACCTCTGGCAAATCTTTAATAATCTCCATATTCTTTCACCTCATCAAATTTATTCGTATCTATAAACGGACACAATTAACCATTCTGTTAAAATTTTAGACTTTTATAGCATAATATGCAAATTGTTTATTTCTATAAATATACATATTATATAGATGTGCTCTATATTTATTATTTCTCGCTACTTTTATTGTTCTTCATTCGCTCTATTTCCAGGGAAACCTATGTTTATATGTTCCCACAAAATCTCCTGCAACATCTCCTGCAACATTTTGTTGCATCTATTGCCCTCACTCTTTATCTGTGCTACACTACATCTACATCAAATTTCGGGCACGATATTTTCATTATGTTTCAACGCCCATGAAAATCCCCAGCCAGGATTTCATTTCTGAATTTCATTGCTTTTTCAGCAAAGAATTCACTCAGATTTTTGATGATGTTACTCATTCATCGCAACTTTAAGTGCCCCTGCACTTGCACAAGTTGCATGCACACCGGGCAAATGTTACGGTACTTCTGAATTTTTGACAAATCCCTTTTGTATAGAATTTATTTTCATTCAATTTCTATATTGTCTTTTTATACTTACAATGTTAAAATATATTCAGAAAGTTTTTAGTTTACATTTGCTCAGAGAGGAGCGCTATGGAAACTACCAACAAGACAACTGAACATGGGGTACACAATTCAAAGATTCATGACAATGCAGCCAAGATTGTATTCGGAGACTCGACACTCTGTGCCCAATTTCTAAAAGGATACACGGACATTCCTTTTTTCATGAACATAAAGCCAGAGGATATTGAAGACGTTTCTTCACATTTTATTCCTTTATTTCAGGAATCCCGTGATTCTGACATTGTGAAGAAGATTCAGCTTGAAAACACAGAGCTTTATCTGATTGCACTTATTGAACACCAATCAGAAGCAGATGCTGACATGTCTTTTAGATTGCTCAGATACATGGTTTATGTCTGGACTGATTACGCTGCCACACAGGAAAAGTTACATCCTGGAATTACGAAATCCAAAGATTTTTTATATCCGCCAATCCTGCCAATTATTTATTATGAAGGCACGGGACAATGGACTTCTGCATTACATTTTAAAGACCGGGTATTCATGAGTGATATCTTTAAAGAATTCATTCCAGATTATAAATATCTGGTCGTTCCTTTGAATAAGTATTCCCAAGAAGATTTAATTGAAAAAGGTGATGAACTCTCAGCTATTTTCATCCTTAACAAACTCAAGAGTTCCTCTGATTTCAAACATTTAAAAGAGATTCCAGAAGACTACTGGAACCAATTGACAAAAAATACACCACCACACATTTTAAAGCTTATTGGCGCTGTATTTTCAGCATTTCTTCATACAATCAATGTCCCTGCTGAAGAAATCAATGACCTTACAGACCATATTACAAGGAGGCAGTTTAATATGATGTTTGATTCTTTTGAAGCATATGATGTACAGGAGACAAGGCGCGTCAGTCGAGAAGAAGGCGAGCAGCTCTACTTAATCAAACAAGTTATTAAAAGGATAATCAAAAACTTTTCTGTTTCTCAGATAGCTACTGATTTGCTGGAACCGCTTGATACTATTCAGCCAATCTATGACCTTGCCATGAACCAGGCACCTGATTATGATGCCGAGAAAATTTTAAAATTATTACACACAGGAAAAATATAATTTACTATCCATAGCAAAAGAGGATGCAGCACTCATTTTTTTGAATGCTACATCCTCTTTTAACCTCTTAAATTTCCTATATTTTAGTATTTCTTCGTCTATTCCTGGAATGTCTTCAATGCATCGATGGTTCTTTGAATCAGCTCGTCCAAAGTCCAGCCCAGCATATCTGCTCCTCTTTCTATGACTTCTCTTGAGCATCCAGCCGCAAAATTCTTGCTTTTATATTTCTTTTTTACCGACTTTAGCGTCAGATCCTGCACGCTTTTCGATGGACGCATAAGCACCACCGCTCCAATAAGCCCTGTCAGTTCATCTACTGCATCCATCGCCTGATTTAATCCTGTCGCATCTTCGTTAGAACTGTATACAGATATGATCTCCATCGGTTCCACGTTCGGGTCCGGTACTTTATCGCTGGCCCCGCCGGTCGATGCCTCAACCATAGGCTCTGTTGCTGATTCTGACTGTTTTACAGGAGTTGGTGTACATGCCGCCAAAGATAATACCAGCATCGCTCCTGCAAAACACATGATGAATTTTTTCATGATTAATTATAGCCTCCTTCTAGTTCTCCTCAAGGCTCCGGAACCAGGTATTCAACTTGGTCAGAGCTTTAATCAAAGCTTCTACCTCATCCCCGCTACGCTGACCGCTGACGCCATCGACCATATCCTTAT
>ENA-OQNI01001607-OQNI01001607.1-human-gut-metagenome-genome-assembly--contig:-NODE-1607-length-12757-cov-3.550040_pt1 | contig 12757 bp, 8 predicted proteins | sample MGYA00242627_ERZ504876 | MGnify/ENA primary metagenome ERZ504876 (study PRJEB26092, sample SAMD00036386) | human gut metagenome | host: Homo sapiens | study: EMG produced TPA metagenomics assembly of... | reverse complement strand
AAGGCACAAAGCTGCATATAATCATCGATCACTGCACTGGAAATTATCCTTGGCTGCTCCACAATTCCATCTTCTGCCACTTCAAATTCCTGTTCGTATGCGAATTCACCTGTAAAATAGTTGCTGGCAATTGTTCTAATCTCCGGGCATTTTGCCGCCAACAGCTGCCGCCCCTCTTCTGAAAGAACATTGGATGGCGGAACATACACACTCATGGAAGCCTCCGGATACATTTCCCGGCAGAACTGCAAAAGTTCTGTCATGGCATTTTCCATTGCCTCCGTATCAGCCCATGTATTATACGGAAGAATGTCACCATACTTTACATTTCCAAGGGCCAGTGGCTGATGATTATACCCATGATATCCTATTTCTCCTCCGTGACGCAGAAGCATATTTCCAAAATACTGGAACCTGGATGTTTCCATCTGATGTTCGATTACCCCGTCTGTTTGATCCCCATAGTTTTCAATCACAACTCCTGTATATCTAACACCATATTTTTCCGCCAGGGCCAGGATATCCGGCCACCAGATGTTTGCATAAAAATCTCTGACATTTATACCATAATCACGGTATATATACTCTCCGTTTCCACCCGGTACCGGGGAAGGAAAATCATCCAGATAAAAAGCAGATCCATTGATAACCGGGTAGATGGTACAATCTGACAGAAGACTGTATGCAGCTGAAAAAATACCTCTGACTGCCTTTACATATATTCCCAGATTTACTACCACAAATTTCCCAGAACCATAATCATTTTCCCAGACCAGAGGGATTTTATATTTCCCGCTGCTCCAGGCATACAGCTTTGCCCTTTCACTTAATGTTATATTCCATATAATGCACGGATAAACAGGAATTTATCCTTTAACAGTGCATTTTCTTCATTTGCAAACGCAATATCTTTTCTGTTTTTCATCTGGCTATAACCACATACAGCCCCAACCACGAAATATAAAATATACGGCAGCCAGTTAGATGGTTCATAAAACAGTGTCAAACCGTTTATGCCTTCTCTGATGTAAGAAACTGTCAGAGCACAGACTGCCAGAAAAGCTGCCGCTACCCCTTCATTCAATCCATAAATAGATCCAATGATTACCACATACAAAAGACGTACATCAATATAACGAAACTGTACAGAATTTCCAAGAACTCTGTGGAGGATTTCAGAAAATCCGAAAAAGAGAAGGATTTCTCCCCATTTAATGACCGCGGCATGACCTGTAATCCTGCTTAAAATAAGTCTGTACCAGTTTTCACGTTTCTGCCTTCTATCAAGAAAATCCTGATACTGATCCTTTAAATCTTCCAGAATACTGATCTTCGGAAACCAGCCATATTTTTTCCGGATCGTATTCTTTTCCAGATTCTCTTTTTCAATCATATTCCTGCTGTCCGGTACAGTCTTCACAGTTTTTTCCCGTTTTTCTGAACGGTCTGCTTTTAGCGCAGGAAACAATTTTAAGATTGCAGTTTCCAGTTCTCCCTAACGAATATGGAACACATCCGGGATTTCAAGACTCCTGTCATCCTGATCCCAGTTATCAAAAATACGAAAAATCAGTTCTCCCAGGTCATCCAGATACAAAAAATCAGCCATATCCTCATTTTGTTTTGGAAATTCAGGCATCTTTCCCTTTTCCAGTGACTGAAAGGTCTTGTACAGCCAGTCTTTACTGTATCTTGCAGAATAAAGGCAGGGAGCACTCACAACCTTTAACGAAACGCCTGCTTTCTCCCGATAATACCTGCATATATCATCCGCCATATTTCTCAGAAGCAGATTGTCTCCTTTCCCGTTTTCATTTGTAATATATAAGAACTGGATCGCGCGTCCTCTGCAATACTCCAAAAGGTGGTTGAGAGCCTCGATTTCCCCACTGTTTTTTGCACCTAACGATAAAAAGCCGGAAAAATATACAATACGATCCAGCTCATATTGTTTTAAATCAATCTCTTCTGCACGATGTTCCTGAAGTCTTAAAATGGGAACTTTTCCCTTATGGTATTTAAATTGTGTATCACCACAGATCAGGACATGCGTCCCGAGAAAAGTCTGTTCGATCCATTCTCCCGTTAAATATCCTGTGTTTCCCGCTAATAATATTTCCATCTTCCTGCCACTTTCATCATCCGTTAAACTTAAAACGCCATTATTGTACACCTAATCACCGTTCCCTGCAACTATCTGTAATATCAAAAAAACAGGCAATAAAAAGTTTTAAAAACTCTTCATTACCTGTCTTTATCTCTGATATTCCATACAGACCAAACTACCAGCTATAACCCCACCAGATACAATCCTAACTCTCCTACTTTTTTATTCTATATGCAGCATATATCTATGTCATTGAACTATCGGTTTAAAACGTAAAAAAATAGGTATACCAGAATATATCCGACATACCTATAAATTTACATAGCTACATTTCTATAACTTGTTTCACAAACTGCTCAAAGTAGCCCGCATCAAACACTTCACTTTCCAAACATTTACCTGGTGCATATTCTTTATTTCCTTACCAAAACTGCTCATATAAACTTGGTAAAATACCTTTCGTCACCGTTAACACGATCATCTCAAGAATTTCTTTCTCCGATGTCTGTGAACTTTCCAATTGCCACCATTTCACCGCTGTGAGAATATTAGATGCAATGATCTGGCTGAAATAGACTGCTTTCTTTTCACTGTTGGGATGAATATGATAGTTTTCACAAAGTTCCTCAAATAATGCATGGCTGTAAATCATATGCATTTCATCAAAAATATTAACAGGAAGCGTCTGCCGCGCCATCATTTTCAAAATCGCTTTCTTCTGTTCAAAAAAATGAAGGATTGGCGAAAAATACGAAATATAATTCTCTTTTTTTCCATTTAAAGCTATAAATCCCGGATTTATTGCCTTTTGGAACTGGACAAGCAATTCATCCGCTATCTTTTGAATGAGATCATATTTATCCTCATAATTTCTGTAAAACGTAGAGCGATTAATCTGACATTCCTGGATCAGCTGCTTGATAGTAATATCCTGAAAACGACACTGTTCCAACAGTCTGATAAATGTCATCTGGATATTTTGTCTGGTCTTTGTTACTCTTAAATCTTCGCTCATATCTCTCCTCTGCAACATTTTACCTTTAAAAGTTGCATATGCAATTTTTTCTCAACAACTGTTTCTTGTTTAATTTTTCACATTTTATTACAATTCATTATATCAAAAATTTACGTGAAAGGAAAAGAAAATATGGAAAACAAGTATTATCCACATTTATTTCAAAAAGGAACTGTTGGCGGTGTTGTCCTGAAAAACCGAATTGTCCGCAATTCTATGGGAACTTATCTTGGAAATCCTGACGGAACCGTAACCGACCGTCAGATCAAAGCTTATGCCCAGGCGGCAGATGGCGGTGCCGGACTTATCTTTATGGATAACGCAGTCCCGGTTCCAATGGTATCCTGCGGCTTACGGGCAGACAAGGACGAATTCATCGCAGGTCTTACCCTTCTTGCTGAAACAGTAAAAGAACATGGGGCCGTTCCCGGCATTCAGCTGGCTCATCCGGGCCGAGATGCTGCTTTTGTCGGCAGCGCAGATGTCATTGGTGCATCTGAAATCACTTTTGAGCCATGGTATGAAATGGGCTATAAGATGCCAAGAGCCCTGACAATAGAAGAAATTCATGATCTGGTTGAACGTTTCGGTGACGCCGCAGTACGATGTAAAAAAGCTGGTTTTGAAATTATCGAAATCCACGGTGCTGCCGGATGTATTCCGACCAATTTCCTGTCTCCCCACGATAATAAACGTACTGATATGTATGGTGGCTCTCTGCACAACCGCATGCGTCTGCTCCTGGAAATCGTCAGAAACATCAAAAAGAAATGCGGTCCAAATTTCCCGGTAGGTGTCAAATTAAGTACCGAAGACTGGGAGCCAGAAGGAATACGTATTGAAGAAACCATTGAGGTAGCAAAGGCATTGGAAAAAGAAGGAGTATCTCATCTGAATATCATGGGTGGAACCCATGCAACAGCTTCCAGAGAATTCCTGCTGCCAAATGCATTTAACGCCAAACACACAAAAATGCTGAAAGATGCAGTAAACATTCCTGTTTTCATCGGTCATAATATTTTCTCTCCAGAAGATGCTGAAAAGATGCTCGCTGAAGGAAATGCCGATTTTGTCGCTTTAGGTCGTTCACAGCTGGCAGAGCCGGCATGGGCAAAAAAAGCAAAAGAAGGCAGAGCCAGCGATATTAAACCTTGTATCAACTGTCTGATCGGATGTATCGACAGGGGAATGTTGAGCCACACACCGATCCATTGTACCGTAAATCCATCCTTATACCGTTTTGAATGCAAACCTGTTGAAAAAGCAGAAACCAGGAAACAGGTTGCAGTAGTCGGAGCCGGTCCTGCAGGCTGTGAAGCCGCTCTTACTGCTTCAAAACGCGGACATCAGGTTACAATCTATGAAAAGCGATGCATCGGCGGAGCGATGATTGAAGCCAGCAAACCGGAAAACAAAGCCAATATCAAACGGTTGATCCACTATTATGAAGATCATATTATGCATGATCCGAACATTACACTGGTAAAAGAAGAAGTTGAATATGAGACTCTCGTTCATAGCGGTTATGATGCAGTTATCATTGCTGTCGGCGGAAAAACCAGAATATTAAATGTACCTGGAATTGAGAAAAACTCCGTCATTTATGCCAGTGATTATTTAAATGGCTCCACAGCAGTAACAGGAAATACTGTAGTTGTGATCGGAGGCGGCATCACCGGTGCGGAAACCGCGCTTGAATTAAATGCCGAAGGCAAAAAAGTTACTATCGTAGAAATGACGGATGCTTTTCTTGCGAATTTCAGTTCCGCTTGTCAGGCATATCTTGCAACGATCAATGAAACAGACATAAAGATCCTGACTGGCAAACGCCTGACCGCTGTCCATGAAAACAATGTCATTCTGACCGATCGATGGGGTAATGAAACAACGGTTCCGGCTGACAGTGTAGTCATCGCCGCCGGTTTTACCAGCCAGAATGAACTGAGCGATAAACTGGAAGAAAATACAGATATGCAGGTATTCAATGTTGGAGACAGCAAACGCATTCGTCAGATCTATGACGCAATCCATGAAGGATTTATTGCTGCAAGACAGATTTAACACCATTGCGCCCACTCTGTCTTTCTTGATCAAATCCAACTATAAACGACCGTCGGATGAATATTCCGGCGGTCGATAGCTTTTTCACGATTTATTCAGGTTTCCTTTTCTTTTTTAGATTTATTATCTTTCTTTTCCGTACAGACAAAGCTGCCAGCTATAACCCCGCCAGGTACAGCCCTAACTCTCTTCCAAGAGTCTGGGCAATTCCAATGCTTTGTCCGGGCAGTGATGTTGTATACTGTACACCAAATCGCCTTCCACTGCAGTTACCTGTAGCATATAAACCGGGAATTGATTCAAAATCACGGTTCAAGACCTGCTGATGTTCATCGATCTCCAGTCCGCTGACTGTTACCAGTATTTTTAAAGACTGGCCACCTGGTCTGTGGCTGTCTTTTATTATACCGCTTCACTTCTTTTAGGAAATCTTACTCTGTCTCCATCTGCTCTTTCCGCTTTCTTTCTTCAAATTCTTCTTTCATTTTCTGAAGAAATTCCGGGTGTTCCAGAATATCCATACAGGTTCCGGCTAAGATCTCAGAGCCGGAGCGCAGGGCTTCGTGGGCTTTTTGGGTTTTTCCGGCTTCCAGATATTCTTTGGAATGGGCTGCAGTTCCTTCTGGTACAAAGGCAGTGCGGATACAGCAGCCTGGTACTTCATACATGACATTTCCAAAATCGGTGGAACCTGTTTTTTCTCTTGGGCCTGTGATCTGGGGGGCCTGGAAGAAATGGGCATTTTCCATGATCAGGTCATTTAATGTTACACAGGGGATCTTTGCCTTAAACGGATAGCTGCGCTCAAGATCGCAGGTGGTTCCCGTCATCAGGCATGCACCTTTGATAATATCTTTAAACCGGGGAACGATCACATTTTCCAGATAATCGGTGCTGTAAGAACGCAGTGTATACTCTGCTTTTGCCCGTCCCGGAACAATATTGGATGGACCGCCTGCATCCAGAATTGTATAATGCATCCGTGAGTCTTCTAATACATGCTCACGCATAAATTCAATGGCCTGGAAAGAGAGAAGAGCTGCGTCGAAAGCACTCTTTCCCTTATGTGGGCTCATAGCTGCATGGCTTTCTACCCCGTGAAAAGTCACATAGAAGCACTCCAGTGCCATGCATCGCAGATCAACACAGGTTGAAGGCGCTGCATGCATCATCAGTGCAATATCTATATCCTTAAAACAGCCCTTTTCCTGCATAATGATCTTGCCGCCAATGGTTTCTTCTGCAGGTGTACCATATATAACGATCTTATAAGGCTGGTCTTTGCAGGTATCGCGTAGTGCCAGGGCAGCACCGATCACAGATGGCCCCTGCATATGGTGTCCGCATGCATGTCCAATATCTTTCAGGGCATCATATTCTGCCAGAAGGCCAAAAGATGGTCCTCCCTGTCCCTGCTCATAAACAGCCCGAAATGCGGTTGGAAGTCCTGCGATCCCTTTTTCTACCTGAAATCCCATTTTTTCCAGATAATCAGTCAAAAGACCGGCTGATCTTACCTCTTCCATTCCCGGTTCTGCAAGATCATATATTTCATCTGTTATCTTGACCAGTTCCGGCAAATACTGGTCAACCGCCTGTTTTATGACTTCTTTTTTCATGTATATACTCCTGTTAAAATTCCTGTTCTATTTGTTTCTGTAATTTTCTCAGTTCCGTTACCATTCGATTTCTCTGGCGTATAAATGTGGTATGGTAAAACAGTTCCCAGTCTTTCGGACCTTTTTGAAAGTTCCCTTTTGCTGATGCGCCAAGTAAATGTAACGGACCGTATGCAAAGGAGGTATCCTGTTCATATGCAGATCCGGAAGAATGCATGAGACGGCTGATTACTCCGCCTGTTATCCTGCAGAGGCGGTTGTGATCTTCTAAGTGTATTGGTTCACCTTTCTCCTGTTCTTCTGTGTTCCATTTTTTCTCCAGATCCACGCATAACTGGATCACTGTTTTTAACTGCTTCTGTATTTTCTCAATTTCTTCCCCATACTTAGAAGAATTTTTTAACGGTTCCAGATACCCATTCCATGTATGAAAGTATTCAGAAAAATCTGCAGGAAGCATTTCTTCATTTAAAAGTCCGCATAAGAGAGAACGAACCACTGCCCCATCCCGCATCAAACCATCAAAATCGATCTTGTCAAAGGTATCTTCCGCTGTATGCCACCAGTACACACCAGGTCCAGGTGCATCTGACTGTTTTCTTTCTTTTCTTGCTTCATATCTTGGATTGATATGATAAGGGATCTCTGCTCCCCAGAAAGACTGATCCGCACCGCGGCCAATCCGTCCGATCTGAATCTCTGCCAGTGGATCTGCTTCCATTACATGTTCTTTCAGCCATTTTGTTCCTTCCAAACCGGCGGTCCGGATGGCAAGGGTATGGTCCGCGCCTTTTGAACCAAGAAGATCCAGATTTACATGGGCAATACAGTTTTCATATAATTCATCCCAGTGGTGATCACAGTACCAGGTTGAACACATATACCGTCCATTGGAATGCCCCGGCCACCAGGCAATTTTTAAAGAATAGGCAAGCTGTTCCTTCCTATCCTGGAAATATCTGACAAGTTCCAGAGCCAGTGCATTGGCAGTACCGTTGTCAAAAGCACCTCTGTACCAGGTATCATAATGGCAGGAAAGCAGGACAAAATCCTTTTTTCTGCCTGGAATATCTGCTATGGGAAGCTGCACGCTGCGTACTCCAGTATCTACCTGGCTGTCCAGATCGGCATAGAGGATCTGTCCATTTTTCCGGGCATTTTCCAGTTTCTGGATCAGATACTCTCCTTTCGGACCAGATATCGCCACCACCGGCATCTTAAGCTGAAACAGGGACGAGTCCATATCCGGTGTTCCCCAGACAGGACTGACTGTATCCTCATGGATCACATCTTCTCCGGAAGTCCAGATCTGGATCCATCCGGCAGCTCCATACTGTTCCAGTATTTTTGCATACCGCTCATCATAACCATATCCCAACACCAGCTTTCCGGAAACATTTTCTAAAAACTGCTTCTGTCTGTCCATAGAAACTGCTTCTCTGGTTCCAGGATCATACACCAGGGGAACATGAAGGGATTTTCCTGTACTTTCAGAAAAAGATCTGGGACGACTGGGAATTTCTTTTCCATCTACGGTCAAAACACTTTTTACCGGATTACTTAAATAAGCAGGAAATGTTTCTGTATGGCAGGAGACTCCGTATTTTTTTAATACGTCTGAAATATAGGCAACTGCCTGAAGTGCTTCCGGTTCTCCTGTCAGTTTATCAAAGGAACACAAATATTCCAGATGTTTTTTTAACCGTTCTTTCTCTTCCATTTTTATTTTCCCTCCTGTTACCGTTATCTGGTTCCGTTATTTCCCAACTGTTTATTAATAACCAATTCCAATGGCGCCCAGCATAAACAGGCAGCCTGCAAATGTCCAGATCAAAAACAAAGGCATCATAAATTTCAGCCACTTTGCATAAGGGATCTTGGAAACGATCAGATATCCCATTAATGCAGAGGAAGTTGGCAGAACAGAGTTGGAAAATCCATCACCTAACTGGAATGCAAGAACAGCTGTCTGTCTGGTAATTCCGATCAGATCTGCTACAGGTACCATTAACGGCATGGTAACAGCTGCCTGTCCGGTACCGGATGTGATGACGCAGTTTACCAGTGACTGTGCTAAAAACATTCCCACAGCCTTTAAGGACTGAGGCATTGTATTTACAAGACTTGCAATGGCATGAACGATGGTATCTAAGATCAGGGCATCTGAAAGTGCCATTTCCACGCCGCGGGCAATACCGACGATCAGGGCGCCTACTACAATTCCCTTCGCTCCGGCCCCAAAGGTAGAAGCGATCTTATTCGGACTGTAACGGTTAATAATGCCGCAGACAACTCCCATGGTAATAAAGATCGCTGACATTTCTTCAAAATACCAGTCCAGTTTACTTAAACCATAGATCAGGGCGGCAAAACCTACCACGATCACTCCCAGTGTAAGACCGTGTGTCAGAGTCATTGCCTCATCTTTATCATCAAAAACAAATTCATTGTCATCTGGTTCCCCATAGATAATGCTCTTGGCAGGGTCTGCTTTTACACGTTTTGCATACCAGGTAATATAAACCGTATTAATGACCAGCAATACTACAAGGATAAATAATCTGTATCCCATACCGGAAAACATGGGGATTTCCGCAATATCCTGGGCAACACCAACATTAAATGGATTTAAGATACCAGCAGTAAAACCGGAAGCCGCACCCATAGCGATCATAGCTGTACCTGTTACTTTATCCAGTCCCAGTGAAGTGGCCAGAGCAATTCCGATCGGTACAAAGATCATAACTTCCGTTGACATTCCCATGGTTGCGCCAAAAATGGAAAACAGTACCAGAAAAGCCGGGATAACAAAAAATTCTCTTCCCTTAAATGCTTTTGACATTTTTTTGCATAAAACAGTCAGCACCCCTGTGGAGGTAATGATCTCAAAAGAACCTCCGATGATCAGGATAAAGGTTACTGTACTTGCTGCTTTAACGATCGCCCGGTAGATTAATGAAGGGATTGAAAAAAAGCTTACCGGGGCTGACTCTACATAGTGGAAACTGCCTGCTTCAACAAGGGTTCTTCCTGTTGCCTCATCTGCATACCGGGTATACTCTCCTGCCGGTCCAACATAGGTTGCTGCTACTGCGATCAGGATCAGCACTACAAGGATAACAAATGTATGCGGAGCCTGAAACGACCTTTTTTCTTTTGTCTTTTCCATAATTCATGCCCTTTCTTGATAATTTTTATTTCTTAAACTATAATGAATAAATAAAATTAAATCAAGTTTAATATTTTTAATATTTCATTTAATATTATTTATTTTTATGCATAGTATACAGATATTTATACATTGGAAGGAAAAACTATGGATATGAAGGAACAGGTTTACATGCTTGCTATTGAAAAATATAAAGGAATAAAAGATGCAGCCCAGTCTCTGCATATTTCCCCGCCTGCACTGAGTATTTTTTTAAGTAATCTGGAAGAACGCAGCGGTGTGCATTTTTTTGACCGGATCGGGAAACAGTTTATACCTACCCAGGCGGGAAAAATTTATCTGGAACATGCAAGAAAAATGATAAACATACGAGATGATTATGAAGACGAATTAAAGAAATATATACACGGTTCCTCTGGAACGATCCGCTTTGGGATCCACCCAAGACGGACTCTTTATCTTCTATCCCAGGTTCTGCCACGTTTCTCTGCCAGGTATCCGGATGTGGAGCTGATTCCTTATGAAGCTTCTTCGGAGCGTATGGTAGAACTTCTCTTAAATGGGGAACTGGACTTTGCCATTATCAATCTCACCTCGGATCATCCGCTTTTAGAATACCACTTATTATATGAGGACTATATGGTTGCGGTTGTAGCTGCCGATCACCCGGTCTGTAAAAAAATGGGACCCTCTTCCACTGATGATGATCCTGTATTGATCGATCTGAAAGAATTTAACGGTGAACGTTTTATTCTCCAGAAACCGGAGCAGTCTTCCAGACATTATACAGATCTGGCAATTGCCCATGATCACGCAGAACCCGGAAGCATTTTTCTTTTGGAAAATCTGGAGTCTTCTGCCCAGTTAGCAGCAGAGGGTTATGGAATTTCCTTTAATTTTTACCAGTATATGAGACGTTTCCATTATCCAAAACCAGTACGCTGTTTTCGGATCGGAGGTTCCACTGAAAAAACCATATATTCTATTGTTACATTGAAAGGAAAACATACCATTGCCCCGATGCAGGAACTGATCGGACTCATCAAGCAGTTTGCTTAAAATCGTTAAGCCGATAGAGCAGACGTAGACAGACTATCAAAAAGGAGCCGCCAGGGGGCGACTCCTTTTGATATGCATGTGCAGCAACCATTCGGTTGTCAATAATCCGCAAAAACGGATCAACTACAGCATAATATACTTCAATATAAATAATACTGCCAGAATATAAAGCAGTGGACTGATCTTCTTCTCTTTTGCCTTACCGCATACCAGGTTGATCACTACATAGGAGATAATTCCCATAGAGATACCTTCGGAAATGCTGTACATGAAAGGCATTGCGATAATACCGATATATGCAGGAATGGACTCGGTATAATCATTAAAGTCAATCTTCAGGATAGAGGAGATCATTAAAAATCCTACTACGATCAGCGCCGGTGCAGTTGCAAAGGACGGAATCGCAAGGAAGATCGGTGATAAGAACAGAGACAGTCCAAAAAGGATTGCTGCTACCGCAGCGGTCAGTCCGGTTCTTCCGCCTTCTGCTACACCAGAAGCACTTTCTACGAAAGTAGTTACTGTAGAAGTACCAAACATAGCACCTACAGTAGTACCAACTGCATCAGATAAAAGGGCACCGCGGATCCTTGGAAGCTTTCCGTCTTTGTCCAACATGTCTGCTTTGGAAGCAACACCGATCAGTGTCCCCAGTGTATCAAACAGGTCTACAAACAGGAATGCAAATACAACTGCAAAGAAATCCAGTGAGAACATGCTGCTGAAATCCATCTTCATCAGGGTTGGTGCCATACTTGGGATAGCAATACCATTGGAAAAATCTGGGAGCAGACTATAGGCTCCTGCTTCTGGATTTACCTGATAGATACCTGCTAACTGGCAGATGATACCTAAGATCCAGGTTGCAAGGATACCCCAGAGGATACCGCCTTTTACCTGTTTTACCAGTAAAACAGCTGTGATCAGGATACCGATCAGTGCTAACAGAACAGTGATGCCCTCTGTGGAGAATGTACCATTCTGAACAGATGCCTTAAAGGAATAAAGACCTACCAGCGTAGCACCGTCTACTACGATCTTTGCGTTCTGTAAACCGATAAAAGCGATGAAAAGACCGATACCAGCGGATACAGAGTGCTTTAATGTCATAGGAATGGCATTAAAGATCTTCTCACGTACATTGGTCAGTGACAGAAGGATGAAAATGATACCTTCTGCAAATACGGCTGTTAAAGCCATTTCCCATGAGTATCCCATCTGTAAAACTACGGTATAAGCAAAGTAAGCGTTTAAGCCCATACCTGGTGCAAGTACAAACGGATAGTTTGCAAATGCTGCCATTAACAGAGTCGCTACCAGTGCTGCAAGTGCAGTTGCCGTGAATATGGCGCCGCTGTCCATACCAGTTGCACTTAAGATGCTCGGGTTTACTGCGAGTATGTATGCCATGGTCATAAATGTGGTAATACCGGCTACAACTTCGGTTTTGACGTCCGTGTGGTTTTCCGACAAGTGGAACACTTTCTCAAAAAAGTTCTCGTTTCCCTTCGTTTCCATACTTCCTACCTCCTTGATAGTTGAATGATTTTCGTTTATATAGCAGAGCAGCCCCACGCAGCTCAGTATATATGGGTTTCTTTCGTATATGGTAACTTCTCGAAATTCTATATTCAGTTTTAAATTTACACTTTGCTTTTATTATATCAGAAAATTCTGTTTCCCGCTACGATCTTTCCTTTTATATGCCTCTCATCAGATAAATAGAT
>ENA-OQNI01001596-OQNI01001596.1-human-gut-metagenome-genome-assembly--contig:-NODE-1596-length-12855-cov-3.370679_pt1 | contig 12855 bp, 14 predicted proteins | sample MGYA00242627_ERZ504876 | MGnify/ENA primary metagenome ERZ504876 (study PRJEB26092, sample SAMD00036386) | human gut metagenome | host: Homo sapiens | study: EMG produced TPA metagenomics assembly of... | reverse complement strand
AAATTAGAGATGATACTTTTAGCGTATTCTTTACTGTTAAAATCAGCTAAATCACTGGAACCAGAGACTTTAAGATATTCTATCGGGTATCAAGTCATGCCTAAATAATCAACTAGCAATTCGGGTATTCATAATTAATATGCTAAAAAAAAATAGGGAAGGAGGGATAAAAAGAGTTTAAATAGAAAAAGTTGTTTGTATTTGATTATGATTTTCATAACTGACAAGTTTTATCTTTCGTAAACTTGGGATTTAATGTTCTTTGTAATTTGGGATAGCATCCCCCCTCGCAAATTTTTAACATTGAACATTTTAAACAATCTTTATTTTCCGTTTTAAATTCTCTAACTTTTGTATAATTTGAATCGTTTTTCCATATTTCATCCAATGTTTGATGAAAAGCATTGGAAGTATGCTTTTCACCTAAAAATGCAATACAAGGTAAGACATCTCCGTTGGATAAAATCTCCATTTTCGTAAACTTTGCTCTACAACCAAAATACATATTTTCAAACTCCGATAAATTTTCCCCTTCCTCAATTAACTCTGGAAAAGTCGTAAAATAAAAACATCCTTCAACTGAAAAATTGAAATTATCTATTTTATTATCTAGTAGATATCTTCTAACTTTTTCTTCTAATTTTCTCAGGTCTGATATATTGTAAATTTTTGTTATTTTTGTAAAACCAGTCACTTCGGAGTAGTCCGCAATAGAAAAACGGTCAATTTCGTTTTTAATCGCAAACTTCAAAAGCTCCACAATATCCTCCTCACTTTGATTAGAATAAACCGTATTTAATCTGACTTTCTTTTTTCTTTCATGAAAAAGCTTTATTAATTCTATTCCTCTTTTTGACCTTGTACCCATGAGTTCAAAATTTTTAAAATCATCTATTGATTCAAGAGATATAACTGGGGTAATATAATCAGATTGGCAAATAATATCTATTGTTGATTTTTTTATCTCTTGCCCGTTTGTTGTTATTGTTGTCACTACTTTCAATGAATCAATGATTTTTAAAAGATTATCTATGTCTTTATATTTTGTTGGCTCACCACCTAATATAGAAAATGACAAAATTCCATTTTCTTTTGCTTGACTTAAAACCTTTTTCCAATCATCTGCAAGATGAACATTTTCATCTTCTCTGTTTGCAAGAAAGCAAAAGCCACAATGAAGATTGCAATACATACTAGGATAAATTACTAACTCTAGCGGAAAACTGATTTGATTTAGTTTTTTTAGCTCTTTAATTTTACTTTGTATTTTATTAATAATTGATAAAGAAGATATACCCTTTTCTTTTATCTCTCCTTCTTTATAAATTTTTTCTCGTAAAATTTTTGTTAGAGAATCAGCACTAAAATATTTTATGTATTCGTTAAATGCTTTTTCTTTTCCCATTTCTTTTACTAAAGATAAAAAAATAGACTCACTTTCTGACAATTCTAATCTGCTAAAATTATTTTTATTTATTAAAATTCCGCCGTTTTTCTCAACTCTAAATAATAATTCATCTGATAAAACATACATATTAACATCCTTTCTAAATATTACTCAAAAAAAGGCGACTAAATGTCGCCAATTCTGCTATCAAATTTTATTTGCTAGCAGCCCATCCATCTCCTTTAGCCATTGAACTATTTTCCAATACATTTTTAAGCATTGCCAAAAGCTCTGGTTTGGTTGATTGTTCTTTAAGTTCTTTTTGCATAATAAATCTCCTTTAAATATAAATATGCACTAATCTTTAAACCAATCAGTACTTATTATCTTAGCAAAAATATTGATAGTAAAAATATCATTTGGAATATATGCCAAAACTTCATTAAGTGTTGAACTCGCCAGAAACCTTTGTTTTTACTAGATTATAATTCTTTTTCTAATTCCAAGTTTCTCACATTATCTCCAGTTTTACTTTCAAAATCTCAATCCTAAACTTTTTTTAAAAATTTTATTTTATTTATCTTTTGTCATATATTCCAAAAATATCCGATAAAAAAACTACTGACAGAAAAGCTGTCAGTAGTTTTTATTTTTCTAAATAATCTAAAGCGTCCTGAATAGTCTTGACGGGAACAATTTTCATCTTCGTTTTTAATTTTTTAGCGGCTGCTTTGGCTCCAAGATAGTTATTGCTGCTTTCTTTTTTGGTGCCTGAGTCAGGAACTAAGAAAACTTTTGCGCCTTCTTTGCTAGCAGTAGCTACTTTTTTATCAACCCCACCGATTTGGCCAATGCTTCCATCATGTTCAATCGTTCCAGTTCCTGCTATTTCGCGACCACCACGTAAATCTTTACCTGTCAACTGACTGTAAATCTCTAGTGTAAACATTATTCCGGCAGATGGTCCACCGATTGAACCTGCATTGACTGTAACTTTTGGGTCTGTGACTACTTCAGTATGGTCAACTAGTCCAATTCCGATTCCAGTTTTTCCATTAGCGATTTTGATATATTTTCCAGTAGACTTGTGTTTACTTCCATCAATCCGTGTATATTCAATGGTAACTGAATCGCCGACTTTTTGCTTCGAAACATAAGCAATCATATCTGCACTTGATTTAAATTCTTCCCCATTGACTGCTGTAATCGTGTCCGAAAGTTCCAATTTATTTTTAAAAGTCGAATTTTTAGCGATATCAAGGACATAAACCCCTTCATATTTCAGTTCATAGGGTTTATTTGCCAACTTGAAGGCCTGATAAACGGCTGTATTTTGTGCCGTTTCCATGTAAAACTGGTTGACACGATTGAACTGCGCATCATTAAGGCCACCGGTCATTTCTTGTTCACTGTAAATGCTTGTAAAACTATTAAAATGACTGTAAATCATTGTGGCAAGATTAGCGCGCGCAATTTGAACGGTAGTAAGGAAAAAGTCACCTTTGTGCTCATCTTTTTTTCCTTCGACTTTGACCATTTTTCCTAATGGCTCGGTTGTTCCAGGCATTTCCACATAGTAATTTGTTGGATACACTAAAACAAGGAGAGCGACAATAATCAGACCAATAGAGATGCCCCATTTTAATTTGGGACTGATTTTTTTATTTTTTTTCTTCATCTAATTTCCTTAATTCACGACTCACATTTTCTGGAACCCAAGCGCTGACATCTTGCCCGAAAGCATGTAATTCTCGCATTCTTGTTGAATTTAGCGGTTCAAGTTCTGGTTTTGCTAGAAAGAAGAGGGTTTCAATACCTGTCATCTCCAGATTAAAATAGAACATATTTTTTTCATATTCTAAATCTTGGCTATTACGTAAAGAACGAACCAGAGCCGTCACGTCAAGTTTTTTTGCGATATTTACTGTCAAATCACGTTCATGTTTGATGACTTTAACTTTATGAGTTACTGACAGATTTGTCAGTGCTTCTTCTAGCATTTCCACTCGTTTGTCCGTTGGAAAAAGTGGATTTTTCTGGTCATTTTTAAAAATTCCAACATAAAGTTGATCAAAATGCTGGCTAGCACGTTTGATAATATCTAAATGGCCATTTGTCAGTGGATCAAAAGTTCCTGTAAAGAGTCCAATTTTTTCTGTCATTACTTTTTTCTTTCTTAATTTACTGACAGAACTTCTGTCAGTAAATGTCAAAATTCATAAATTGATATTTTAGAAATTCCATAAATTTTTTGTCTGGTCAACTCTAATTTCCCAATTTTGCCAGGAAGTTCAACTTCCTTGTCTGTTTCACAGACAACAATTACCTTTTCTGTCAGTAAATTTTTTTCTTGCAAAAGTTCTAAGTTTTCAACAATTTGTTCTTTAGCGTAGGGTGGATCCAACAAGACTAAATCAAAACTTTCAGACAGATTTGTCAAAACACGCTCTGCTGACATTTTTAATAATTGAAATTTCTCAGGCTCTTTCGTCATCTTGATATTTTCCAAAATGACTTGTTGAGCTGCTCGGTCTTTTTCAACAAGAAGGGCATGACCCATTCCTCTTGAGACGGCTTCAATTGCCAAACTTCCTGACCCTGCAAATAAATCAAGGACACGACCTCCGTCGAAATAAGGACCAATCATATTAAAAATAGCTCCCTTGACTTTATCTGTGGTTGGTCTTGTTGTTTTTCCTGCCAATGTCTTCAGCGGTCTTCCGCCATAATTTCCTGAAACTACTCTCATGAAAATAATTATATCACAAAATTTCAAATGGAGAGCCGAATCTCCCTGTAAGCCTTGGTCTAAAGGTTCTGTCAGTAAAAATTTTCTTATTATTTTACTGACAAAAAAATAAGTTTCTCAAATCAGAATTTCATTCTAACTTTTGAAACTTATTTTTACCTATATTTAACTCATGAATGACTTTCATGCATCCGAATTGCTCGTAGTGAAGGTAGCACACCTAATACAATAATGAAAAACATGAAGATGGTCATTCCAATATTTCCATAAAGACTTGAGAGGGACACAAGGATTCCCGACAAGACCGAAGCGATAGGCTGAGTCACTGAAAAAGCTCCTGTATAAGTTCCCACTTGGTCTCCGTCCATTAAATCGGCCCGCAGAGCCTGAGAAAATGGAACCAAAATCATTTCACCAATTGTTGCCACCAAAGCCGCAACAAGTTCCCAAGTCAAATCACGGCCAAGAAATGCAATCATGAAGCCCAAACCTTGCAAAATAATTCCAACGGATATTCCGCTACTTCGTGACCAATTTTTGGTTAGTTTATTGACTCTTCCCATAAACAATACGATGACTAAGGTATTGACCATTAGGAAAATTGTCAGCATCCGTTGTCCATAAACTTCAATGCCAAAAATTCTGGCGGTTCTAAAGCTGTCACTCAAGTGAACTGGCAGATAATAATCAATTTGATTAAAAATCATCGCAATAAAGACCGAAGCAAATAAATAATACATGAAAATGCGGTCTTTAGCGACTGTGAAATAGGCTTTAATAATATTTGATTCTTGCTTGTGCTGCTGAGTATCTGGATTGAAGGATTCATCAATCCAAAAAATCACAACCAGACAACTTAATATTTCTTCAATTGTAATAGCTAAAAGTAGCCAAACCAAGTAATCTCTGAAAAACCAGCCTGAGAGTCCTGAACCAATCATGATTGCAAAGTTGATAATCCAGTATTGAATACTATAAACGACTCGCCGATTTGCGCTCGTTGTTAAATCTACAATCATCGCTTGACTTGTGGTATTAAAGAAGCCAAAACCAAAATTAATAATGAGAAAACCTAAAAAAGTTACCCAAGGATTGAAATAAAAGGGCGAGTTTGCGAATGTTGCTAAAGCTCCACCAAATCCAGTGATGGCAGTTGAGAAAATCATCACAGGTCTTCGTCCCTGAACATCGGACAAATGTCCTGCATAAAGTCCAACCAAGAAGACCATGACTGAGCTAATCACCAAAAGTAGTCCTGTGATTCCTGCTCCCATATATTTATTGTAGTAGATTGTCATTGAGCCACCCACTGTACTAAAGCAAAGCGTCCCAAAAAAATTCATAATTAAACGAATTTTAAGTGTTGGATGTAATCCAAAAAAATCTTTCATTTTCTTTCTTTCTGTTTTCTTTCAATAAAAAATCTATCTTGACTCCTTTTCAAGATAAATTTCTTTTTTTAGAAGTCATTTTTTTAATTTAATTTTGTTTTCTGGTGTCTATTTACAGCAATAAGCACTAAAATAATCGCTAGAACTTCAGTCAATGCTAAGACCAAAGAAACTCCTGTTGCCTTAATAATTGGTGAAATCGAAACAAGTAAACCGGCAAGAATTGATGCAATTGGCATTTTAATTGCTGCAACGCCATTATAAGAACCAATTTTTTCTGGATTCATCAAATCTGCACCTAAAGTTTGAACACTTGGGGTATAAACAATCTCACCCAAAGTATAAACAATACCTGCAATAAAAATTGGTGTAAAAGTTGTTGTCAAAAATGAAAAAATCATCCCAATTGCCATAAATAAACTTCCCCAAATAAATCCTTTTTGGTGTGACCAGTCCTTGGTCAATCGATTTAGGGTGGTCATTAATAGGACCACTAATACACAAGCTAAAATCAAATAAATCGTAAGCATCCGTTGTCCATAGATTTCAAAACCCCAAAAAGTGATTGTTTTAAAACTATTTGATAAATGAACAGGCAAAAAATTATCAAATTGCATGATAATAAAAGTGGTCGCAATATTAGCACCCATAAAAATCATGTAAGTTTTATCTTGTAGTACTGTCTTATAAGCCTGAAAAATATTCTCGGCTTTCTCATCAACTTTGACTGTGGGTATAAAAGTTTCTATCATTACAAAAGTAGTCAGGAAAAATGAGACTAAGACAGTTAAAAGTAAAATCACTAAAAGTGCTTCAAAAGCTGGTCTAAAAAGCCAAGCACCTAATGCTGCCCCTAAAATAACCGATAAATTTTGCGCCCAATAGTCCAACATAAAAACAACTTTACGATTTTAAGCATTCGATGCATCAATAATCATGGCATTTCCTGCAGTTATCACAAAATTATAGCCAAAACTAATCAGCAAAAAAGCAATAAAAGTTGACCAGGGATTCACATGCCCCGGTAAGTTTGAGGCAATAGCTAAAGCTGCTCCTAAAAGTTGAATAATTGTTCCAAAAACCATCACAGGTTTTCTTCCATTTCAGTCAGCAAAAAAGCCTGCAAGAATTCCTGCGACAAAAGTTGCCACAGCAGATAAGGCAAGCAAAATCCCTGTAATTGCACTTCCCAAATGTTGATTATAATAAATGGTCATTGAAGAAAAAACGGTGCCATATGAAAAGGCACCTAAAAACACAATCCCTAAACGGAGTTGCAAGTTTTTGTCTAAATTCCAAAACTCTTTCATACTATTCCTTAAATTATTTTAAATTTTCTAAATTTATTAATTTGTCTATAATTGTAGCATATTTATACTTCTAAAACTAGATGAATTACATCTTTATCAAAATAATTCTTCTACTTATATCAGTTTTTGTTAAAATAAACTGTAACCAAACTTAATTTGATTTGTTATATATATGAGAGGGGAGGAAATGGTGAATTTAAAAGAATATGAAAATAAAGTCAATGATTATGCGATAGAAATCACTAAATACCTTATCTCTCGTGGAAGTCAGTTGATCGATGCCGAAGATGCCGTACAGGATACTCTAGTTAAAATTTTAAGTCTGGATATTTTCATTGAACCTGACAAATTACGGGCTTTTATGTATCGAACATCTATCCGAACTTATATCAATAGTTATAATCGAAGTAAACATTATCAAAAAATTATTAAAAATTTGGAAAAAGAATTGGAAACAGCAGCTTTTTTAGTTGAGTATAGCCCACTTCCAAAAATTATTGAACAACTTTCCCCTTATTACAACCGGCTTTTAACTGCATATTATTATGAAAATAGTTCAACTAAACAGCTTGAAGAATATTTTGAATGTAGTTTAAGCAAAATCAAAATCGACCTTTATCGAGCTCGAAAAAAGCTTAAAAAACAACTTGAAAAAGCTGGTTATGACCAGTGGTTACTTTAATTGCCTATCGAAAGGATTTAAAAATGCGTACTCTCTTAATTTTCCCTTACCTTGTTCTAGCTATTACTTTCTTTTTTGGTTTGCTTCGTTTGATTCTTTTTACAGTCAAGAAAATTCAACGTAGAAATCAATCAACTAATTCTCATTCTAATCTCAACAATGATTTTCATAATTTTGCCACAAAAACAAAATTGAAACGTTGGGGAATCACCTCTTGGATTGCAATGACTATTTTTTCGGCATTTATAGTTATTGCCTGGCAAGTGAACTCTGCTCTCATGGAAAAAAATTATTTTAAGACTTTTGATTTTTCTACTGCTACTCTCACTGCTGCGGCACCAAATATTGGCTATAATAATCAAATTATCAAGGATTATGGTATTTTTAATTCCAATCTTCATTCAGATACTTATAAAGATATAGATGGTTATCGTGTTCCTTGGCAAGCTTTTGATTTTGCATTTGGCGTTTCAAATGTTGGGACTTTAAGTCTTGATACTTTAGGCACGATGGAAAATTCAAATGCCTATTTCACTCAAACAACTAATCAAAAAATTGCTAGTTTTTTCTCTACAAAAACAAACTACAAATCTAAGGAATATTATGGAATTTTCCCAACCCGTGACGCAGGCAAAATTTCACAGCTTGCAAATCATGTGGCCGAAGCGGCAGTCACTTTTGACAAACCTTATAGCTATAAGGAAATTCAAAAAATGATTCCAGAAGACCTCCTAATCAATTGGTATTGGATTGGTTACAATAATACCAAATCACTTGCAGCGGCTTCACAAACTAATTGGTTTGGTTTGATGAGCAACAGCAATCATACTGGAAATGGTAATAATTCACAACTTACTGGAAAATTAGACAATGCTGCTTATCAAGATTTCAAAAAATCATTAACTGCGATTGCGAAAACGAATCAAATCACAATTAATGACTTTAGCCCAAGTAAAGATGCACTTAAACAGGTAAAAAAATATCCTACTCTCAAATCAGCAAAATTTTCGGGAGTTATTTTAACAGGACAAACTAAGAATTTTGCGAATTTAGATAAAAATCCTTGGGTTTATGCAAGCAATGTCGGACTTACAGTAGAACTCCGTCCTGATATTCAGCCACTCAAATAACAATTTCACTGACAGATTTATCAACAGAAAATGGATATAAAAAAATCACTGACAGACATCTGTCAGTGATTTTTATGACACTTTTAATCAAAGATTAAAGGCGGTCATTCAATTCTTTGCTGAGTTCTTCAAATCCTGGTTTACCAAGAAGAGCGAACATATTTTTCTTGTAAGCTTCAACACCTGGTTGGTTGAATGGGTTAATTCCGTTCAAGTAACCAGAAACACCGATAGCAAGTTCAAAGAAGTAAATTGCATAGCCAAGTGTGAATTCATCTTGTTCAGGCAATGTCACGATCATGTTTGGAACATTTCCGTCAGTGTGAGCAAGAAGCACGCCATCAGCTGCTTTTTTGTTAACGAAGTCAACATCTTTACCTTGCAAATAACCAAGTCCATCAAGGTCAGCGTCAAGTTCTGGAATGTTGATGTTTTTACGTGGTTTTTCAATACGGATTGCTGTTTCAAAAACAGTACGTGTTCCTTCTTGAATCCATTGTCCTAATGAGTGAAGGTCTGTTGAGAAGTTAGCTGAAGTTGGGTAAATTCCTTTTTGGTCTTTCCCTTCTGATTCACCAGCCAATTGTTTCCACCATTCTGAGAAATATTGAAGACTTGGTTCGTAATTGATCAAGATTTCTGAGAATTTTCCTTTACGGTAAAGGATATTGCGAAGTGCAGCGTATGCGTAAGCATCATTTTCATGAACGTTTGTAGAAGTGTATTCTTTACGCGCAGCGTTAGCACCTTCCATCAAAGCTGTAATATCAGCACCTGAAGCTGCGATTGGCAAAAGTCCAACAGCTGTCAATACTGAGAAGCGTCCACCAACTGAATCTGGAACAACAAAAGTTTCCCAGTTGTTTGCGTCAGCATTAACTTTTACAGCACCTTTTTCTTTATCAGTTGTTGCGTAAATACGTTTGTTTGCTTCTTCGCGACCGTATTTTTTAACTAACATTTCTTCGAAGACACGGAAAGCAATCGCTGGTTCTGTTGTTGTACCTGATTTAGAGATTACATTTACAGAGAAGTCTTTGTCAGCAACGTAATCTACAAGGTCAGCCAAGTATGATGAAGAAATTGAGTTACCAGCATAAAGAATACGTGGTGCTTTACGTTCTTCGGCAGTTTGCAAGTTAACAAAGCTGTTGCTCAAAAAGTCAATTGCTGCACGTGCACCGAGATATGAACCACCGATACCGATAACAATAAGTACTTCTGAATCAGATTGAATTTTTTTAGCTGCTTTTTGAATACGAGCAAATTCTTCTTTATCGTAATCTTCAGGAAGGTCAAGCCATCCGATATAATCGCTCCCAGCACCTTTTCCTTCGTGGAGCAATTTAGCTGCCCCGTCGATTTGCCATTGGATTTCGTATAATTCATTTTCAGCTACAAATGGAGTGAGTTTTGAATAGTCAAATTTAATATGAGCCATTTTAATTCCTTTCAATTTCTCGCTTTTTACGAGAATTTAGCTATTGAAGAACGACAACTTTTGCATTGTTTTATCTTCGAATTTTCTAGTTCATTTTATCACTTTTTCGGCTTTTTAACAATACTAAAGGCTATGTAAGCGCTTATTTGTTTAGCTTTCCACTTCTGAAACTTCCTCATCTCTTTAACGACTTTTTTTGAAATAAATTGGCTTAAAATTCCAATGAACATTAATTGTCATCAAAAGATTTACTGATAAGTTCATTAGCAGATTTTTTGAGGGTGTCAAATCTCTTTGACGACTGACAAATCAGTCTTTCATAAAAATTTTTGCTAAAATATTAATGATGAAATATACATTTGAAATTGACCTTGACCGTTATAAAAATCTAGCCCAGCAAAAACAAAAGACACATAAAAAATTTTTAGCTGGACTTGCCAAAAAACCACCAAAGCAATTAGATAAAATCGCTAAAGAAGTTCATGAGGCAGTTTTTTTAGAAATTGACTGTACTAAATGTGCCAATTGTTGCAAAACCTTAAGCCCTCTTTGGACAGAAGCCGATATTGAACGCGTCGCAAAACATTTAAGAATGAAAGTGAATGACTTTGAAGCCACTTATCTCCGAACTGACGAAGATGGTGACAAAGTTTTTCAAACGATGCCTTGTCAGTTTCTTGGCTCTGACAATCTCTGTAGCATTTACGAAGTTCGTCCCAAAGCTTGCCGTGAATTCCCTCATACTGACCGTAAAAAGATTTATCAAATCAACAATTTAACGATAAAAAATACACTCTACTGTCCAGCAGCTTATGAATTTGTTGAAAAATTGCAAAAGCGCTTAGATTAATTGGCTCATAAAAAATACAATTTGATAAATTTATCAAATTGTATTTTTTATATATTTTTCTAGTTTTTCTCTTGCAACTTCTGCATTGTATTTTTCTGGTAATGATACTTCATTTCCCTTGTCATCAAACATCTTCCCAGTCATACCAGTATATCTTTCGTCCAAAGATAACCTTCGACCAACGGCAACAGAATGATTGGTCAGATTTTTGGTCCAAGACATCAAATCACTCTGGACATCTCCGGGATAAAACGAATTAACCATAATATTTTTTTCAAAAAGTTCTTTTGAAGCTAATTTCATAAGCAAGGTTTTATGAGTAATTTCCCAAATTCCACGCTCTACCGTATTCTTTTGTCCAGAACAAATCATTCCTAGTCTAAGCACTTGAAAATGTCCAGTTACCAAAGCAACACGTGCTTGTTCACTTTTTTCTAAAAGTGGAACAAACAGGTGGATAAGCTCAGCATGCGCCTGTAAATTCGTGCGAATATTTATTTCTGCTGAACTTGGGAAAACGCCAAAAGTATCGATTAATGCATCAATATGGTCAAACTTTTCACCAATCTCTTGAATCAACTTTCGTTGCTCATTTTTGTTAGTCAAATCAGCAATAAGAAAATCAATTTTCCCGTGAGCCTGATGACTCACCCTTTGAGCTTTTGCTTCACTGCGCCCAATAATCAGAAGTCTTGCTTCATCATCTCTAAAACCCAAAGCAATTGCTTTTCCTACACCAGAAGTGCCACCTAAAATTACAATATTCTTTTTCATAGCTTCAGTATAGGAAAATTGAGAAAGAAAATAAAATAAGAATCCTTATATTTTGTCAAATACCTTTTCTTTATAAAGTTCGGTAAAAAGTTGGCTTTTAGAAAAATAGGCTCTACTTTTATCATTTTCAACAAGTAAAGCAGCCAAATAATAAAAGTTGGCCAACATATAATGAGAATTGTGTTCAGAAATAAATTGGATCCCTTTCTCAAGTGTCATTAATGCTAACTTATTTTTTTCCAATTTTTTATAAATTACTGCTCTCAAATAATAAAGAACATTCAAATTTTCATCATAGGAGGTCTTTTCTAAGTCCTGAAATGCAGCTTCAATATATTCCTCTACTTGTTTTTCTTGATGATTCACTGCCGAAATCACCCCTAAACTCATCCAGCTAAGGCGAGAAATAATCGTTAACTTTTTTTGGTCAACTAAAGCTAAGCGCAAGTTTTCTTGTGCCTCATTAAGTTGGCCGAGTTGAGCTTGAGACACGCCTAAATAATAGTAATAGGCTTGCAACCCCTCCTCTGAAATGGCATCTATAGTTGAATCTAGCAACAAAAAATCTCGTAATTCAGCGTATTGATGTTGGCGGCATAATTCTTCAGATTTTTGACTCAATTTTTCAATTTGACTCATTGGAAAATAATTTTTCAAATTTGCTTGCAGCTCTGAAATTCCCAATTTTTGATAAATGCCAATAAAAATATCTGCTGCCGACATATAATCCCCAGCTTCAATATGAGATAGCAGAGCCTGTGAGCAAATTCCTTGTGCCAATTCTGCTTGAGTAAGTCTTAATTTTTTTCTTTCTTCCTTAATACCTTTACCAAGCGCTTTTTTATTCATGCATTTATTATAGCAGAATAAAAAATTTACTGACAAATTGATCTATCAGTAAATTTTTCTTTTATTTTATTAAGCCAAAAGTTCTTTCAAAGCTTCTGTTGTCTCTGTCAGTGAATGTCCCAAGGCTTTTTCAAAATCTTTAGATTCCACATCTAAATCTTTTGCTTCAATGTCTTTTTGGAATCCGAGGAAAAGTTCGGCTACAAAATCTGGAAGCCCTGTTTCAACTAAATGACTGACAAAAGACTTATCATCAGCGACAATAACTTCAAAATCCTTATCAGATACTGAT
>ENA-OQNI01001595-OQNI01001595.1-human-gut-metagenome-genome-assembly--contig:-NODE-1595-length-12856-cov-5.842800_pt1 | contig 12856 bp, 14 predicted proteins | sample MGYA00242627_ERZ504876 | MGnify/ENA primary metagenome ERZ504876 (study PRJEB26092, sample SAMD00036386) | human gut metagenome | host: Homo sapiens | study: EMG produced TPA metagenomics assembly of... | reverse complement strand
AATTCCTTGAACCACCAACATATGAACTTCATGATGTATATCGCGCTCTTTCCGTTCTTGCATCAGAAATGGATTTTATTCAATCGGAAGTTTATAAAAACAGTTTTTTCCTCGGAAACAGAAATGACCGGATCCTTTATTATGACTGTACAAACTACTACTTTGAAATTGAACAGGAAGAGGGAGATAAGAAACATGGAAAAAACATGGAACATCGTTCCAACCCAATTATTCAAATGGGACTTTTCACAGATGGCGACGGAATTCCTCTGGCATTTTCTCTTTTTCCGGGGAATCAAAATGAGCAGAAATCTTTGAAACCTTTAGAGACTAAGATTCTTCAACAATTCGGTTGTGAGAAATTTATTTATTGCAGTGATGCCGGGCTTGCTTCCGAAGATAACCGCGTACTCAATCATATGGGGCAACGGGCATTTATTGTCACTCAGTCAATCAAAAAGCTGCCTGCTGAAGATCGGGCATGGGCTTTGAACAAAAAAGGTTTCAAACGATTATCGGATGATAAAGTTGTCGATATCACAAAGTTAACAGAAAACGATAAAGAACAGCTTTTCTATAAAGATGAGCCTTTTACAACCAAAAAGTTACATCAACGATTGATCATAACCTACTCTCCTAAATATGCCGCTTACGTCTTTTTTCAAGCCAAAAGCCGTAGGTCTATTAAAGTTACCCTTTTATATGAAAATCTTTTCAAAATAACTCTTGACTATTTACCAAATTGCTTTCTATCAACCTTTTAATCCGTGGTTAATTACGGTATTGTACATTTGTATGATGTAAATATGTGATGTGGATTTGTAACTTTTAATCCTGTGGCTTTGACTACTTTAAGGAGGTTCTTACCACACCTTATTTCTAAATAATTTTTATATAGTTAGCTCCTTAAATAAAAAATATATTCAAGTGGCTTCGCCGCAAATTTTTGAAGATTTGTCAAGCGTTTTTTCTATATTTATTACAAAAAAGAGTGAGCATACATTTTTGTATTACCCACTCTTACAAGATTATCTTAACTTATTGACATTGATTAACCGACAGCCCCTTTTTTTATTGATAGTATGAGTCTTTTCCAGCAAGTTTTTTACTCAAAACCCGATCAACCGCAATTGTCTTATCAAGTGCATGCTTCGTCTGAACTGCTAACTGACAAATCTTTTGCTCCATTGCAGAGTTTTGAGTGGAACTCTCCTTCCCATTCATGAGCTCTGCAAGATATTCTCTATTCTGTCCCTCAACCGCATCAAGTAATTTGTGCAATGCATAATCTTCATCTCTTGTCTTCTCTATCTCACCTTGTCTCATATTTAAAAGAAGTTGTACCGACTCTCTATCTCCTACTGAGAGCATATCTGCCAGCTCTTTTGTGAGTCTTTCAATCTCTAATACTCCTCGATACTTTCTTTGCATTCCTTTCAAAATTTCTTCCATAATTGCCTGAATTTCAACCATATGTAATTCTCCCGCTCTATACATCCGCTTTTTTCTCAGCCTCTGAAAACGCATCTCTAAGATCAACTACTAGTGGCTTTAACTCAACGATAATCTGTTTATTTCTAGAAGCCTGAAGTCTGCTAATCTCATATAAGAAAAATTCATACAGTCGATGAAGCTCCTGACTAATCTCATAAGCATTATTCAACGTATCATTCAAATACTGCACGATCTCTTTCGAACGTGTTACTGACTGTTCAAAAGCTTCGTAATTCTCATCTGAAAGCGCTAAATCCGCTCTTGTCAGTCTTTTTAAGAGTTCATCATACAATAGCAATAGCATCTCTCCTCTTGTCATTGTCGATACTGACTGTGCCTTATATTGTTGATATCCATTCTGATACATAATATTTTCCTTTCCTTAAAGACTAAAAGCCGCCCCCAAACTGGCTCAATGCACTACTTTGACTGTTCATCTGTGCAATTAGACTCTCCAGAGTTGTAAACTGACGAATATATCTATCCTGCTCCATTTTCAAAGTATCCTGAAGGCTGGAAATTCTCTTATCAACTTCTAGTATCTGTTTATAAAGTTCATTCTGTGTAATACTTGCAGGTGATTTAATTGATCCCGCTCTGTTAATCAAAATTCCTTTTGGCTCCCCGATTGTCTTCGCATATTTGTCCAAAACATTCTTTAGGTTCGTTGCAATTCCGCTTGACTGAACAACATTGCCAGCCTCGTCTTTCACCTGTTCTTTTGTAAATAATTCTTTTACACCTTCTGGATCAGATTCAAGTGCTGCTTTAAATTTCGATTCGTCAAAAGACAATTTTCCATTGTCAGATGTTGTAGAAGACACTGTAAGTCCTATTTTCTCCAATGCTTGCAAATCTCCAGATCCGAGAACAAAACGAAGTCCATTACTTAATCCTTTTATATCATTATCATTAAACAAAAGTCCTTCTTTCGCTTTTTCTTCCCATGCCTCAATCTCACTCTCGCTTAGCTCCTTTTTCTGTTCATCTGTAAGAGGTGCATAATCACGGTCTGGCTTTGTCTTTACTTCCTTATTCACAAGCTCGATAATCTCATTGAATTCTTTGACCATCTCTTTCACAGTCTCTACAATTTTTTCATTATCAACCTTTGCATCAAAAGTAATCGCTTCAGTATCATCTATCTTATTTCCATCTTTATCATATCCGAAAGTTCCGTTCAAAGTGATCGTCATTCCATCCACTTTAAATGTATTGGAATCTCGCGTAATCTCAACCACTTCATCTGAACCGGCGTATTTTACCTCCAATTTGGCATCTTTTCCCTTTGCCTCATCTGTTGTAATATTATCTCCAAAAATTCCTTTTAATATCTCTTCGTTAGCACTATCTGTCTCAAACTTAAAACTTCCACTTGCCCCTTCATTTTTTGATGTAAATACAAACTTATCGGTTGTACTCTGATAAGTTACCTGAACACTTGTCTCCTCGTTGATCCGATTCATGACATCCTGCATCGTATCATCTTTGGAAATCTCAATCTTCACATCTTTGATTCCATCCTTAATTGTAAATGAGAACTTTTTATCTGGATTATTTTTAAACCATTCTGCTAGCTTATCTGCTCCTTTTAACCCCGATTCCACCAATGTAGAATTCAGATTGATGCGGTTCGATTCCCCATAAGCCACTTTAAACGCTCCATCCGCTCCCAACATACCAACATCTGCGGAAGATAATGAAAGTACAGAACTGTTATCTTCTTTTCCATCTGGTGTTGTTGTCTTAAATGTAAACTGTCCCACATTTGCATTATTGGTATCTGCTTTAAATTCTACTGTAACTCTTCCTTTTCCAAAGGCTTCATCCAACTGTGTTTGCATGCTCTTTGTCAACGTTTCGGAAAGCTTATTATTCTTTTTCGCATCTTCAAGCTCTTCCTTTGTCGGCATCTTGATTGTCTTTGATGTTCCGTTGTAATTGAATGTCAGGCTCTTTCCTGCAATGCGATCGATAAAAGGTGTTTTTGTAAACAATTTATCGTCGGTAATCGCTTCATTGGATGTAGCAGACTTCTTTGTAAAATCTATTTCTTTAAAATTGCCATCTGTATCTTTCTCCGTAAATCCAAGATATTCAGTTGCACTTCCACCAGTAAGCTTTAACGTATTTCCAGCATTTAATTTATCTGTAAATTTAATCTTATCCTTTCCATCCTTTTCTACATTGATAACCTCAGAAAGTTTTTTCCCTCCTTCTACTTCAACGTCCTTGAAAGCCCGCTTTAAAGAGTCTATTGCATTGTCCACTGTATCATACTTGTATTCTTTTCCATCTTTATCATTCCCTGTTGGAAGTGTAACGGTATACTCTTTACCACTATACTCAAACGTCAAAGTCTTTCCTTCCAGATTCGCAGACCTCTGTTCTTCTGTTAAATCAATCTTCCCTGTCTGCAGAGTAGAATCTGACACTCTGTCAGAAGATGTCAGCTGTGCCTTTTTCGCCAGCTGCTTAATACGCTGAATCTCCAATGTATCTGCTGTATTGGCAGATCCAGATACACTGACATACTTACTGTTCGCTCCAAGGGCTGTAATCTTATTACGTCCCCATAAAGAACTGCTGAACAAATTGGTTCCAGATGCATATGTAGAGGTATACTTATCTGCAAAGGACGTCAACTTATCTGTAATGTTTCTAATTGCTGTCTGTTCCCATTGTAACAGTGTCTTTTTCTGCTGTTGCTTATTAATCTTTGCAGTCGTCCCCGATGTCATACCTTCAATTAATGAATCTCTGTCAAGTCCACTGACAAGACCACCGTATCCTCTGATTGTACTGCTCGTTGTTCCACTTAAACCACCAATATTCATAATCATTCTCCTCTTTCTCTTTTATTTTGCAAAGGTATTCTGTTCGCTATCAAAATTTTACTCTGTACTTATCTATCGACATATAGTATACTTTAGTTAATAGTTTTAATATTACAAATGAGAATGAATGGAGGAATTTATTTTGGCTACTGTTATTGCTCTTACCAACCAAAAAGGCGGTGTAGGCAAAACTACAACTTCTGGTGCACTCGCTGCCGGACTCGCCTCTTTTTATGATAAAAAAGTGTTAGCAATTGATTTAGATCCACAAGGGAATCTCGGTTTTAGCCTCGGACTTGATATCGAAGATGGATACACAATTCATGATGTGTTAAAGGGTACTGTCTCGATGAAAGATGCCATTCAGTCCGTGAATGGCTGTGATATCGTCACTTCCAATATTTTATTGAGCAGTGCGGAACTTGACTTTGCAGGTGCGAACCGTGAACTATTATTGAAATCAGCACTTGATTCTGTTTTGAACGATTATGATTACATTATTATTGATACCCCACCGGCTCTGAATATCTTGACTGTCAACGCTTACGCTGTAGCAGATCATCTTATTATTCCGATGGCTCCAGAGATCTTGAGTCTTCTCGGTCTTACACAATTAAAGGAAACTGTCGATTCTGTACGGCAAAGTGTGAACCCACATCTTAACGTACTTGGAATTCTTTTAACAAAATATAACCGTCGCACACTTCTTGCTAAAGAAGTCAGTGAACTGGCTGAAAACATTGCCACTCAGATGGATACTTGCGTCTTTGATGCAAAGATTCGCCCTAGCGTCTCTGCCGCAGAAGCTCCTGCACACGGCGAAAGTATTTTTGAATATTCACCACGCTCCAATCCGGCAGCTGACTATCGCGAGTTTATCACAGAAGTGTTGCATCGAATTGGACATAGTGCGTCTAGGAGGAATTAAAAATGGCAAAAAAAACGAATAAGACTGCTCATGTACTGAATTTACTATCTGGCAGTACCGGACAAAAGACAGCAAAAAACGAACCTGTTCCGGAAGAAAAAGAAAAGGAAAAAGAAAAAATTTCACCTGTTGTTTCCAATATTAAGATGGACTCTAGCGGCAAGGAAGATGCCGTATCTGATATTATTCATCAGCAACTCTTATCTGAATTTATGGAGGCAGAGAGCACACCAGAGGTTGAGATAATCCCTGATATAGAGCCAGTGCCTGAACCAGAACCAATATTGGAGATTCCAGAACCGGAACCACTCCCAGAAGAGGAGGTCGCTCCCATTGACGAGCTTGCAGCTGAAGCACCAATTGTAGAGGCGGAAAAAGTTTCAGAACCAGAAGTAGATGAGACACTGGTTGCTGAAAAAGAGCCTGAATTTATTGTATTGAATATAATTGAACAGATTGTACGTGATAAGATTATATACTTTATGCGTCAGTTTGAAGTCTGTACCTGTGACCGTTGTATTGCAGATACAGTTGCATTGACTTTGAACGGTCTGAAACCCAAATACATTGTCACATCTCCCGCTGCTGCTGCACCTTTGATCAGCTTCTACACGAACAAATATATTTCTGATATCACAGTAGAGGCTACAAAAGCATGTATGGTAATCAAGGAAAATCCACGACATACAAAAACAGACGAGACTTCTTAAAGTCTCATCTGTTTTTATTCACTGAGTGATGCGAGCACCTCAATCATCTTGTCTACATCAATTGGTTTCGCGATATGAGCATTCATTCCTGCATCCTGTGCTTTATGCACATCATCAGAAAATGCATTCGCAGTCAGAGCAATAATCGGAATATCTTTATCCGTCCTATCCGTATCTCGAATTCTTTTCGTAGCCTCATAGCCATCAAGCTTTGGCATCCTTATATCCATGAGAATGAATGTATAATATCCCTCCGGTGATTGTTTGAATTTGTCAACTGCCTCCTGACCGTCTTGGGCTTCGTCAATCTCAGGCTTCAGACTCTCTAAAAACGCAATTGCGATCTCTCGGTTCAATTCGTTGTCCTCTGCCAGAAGAATACGTTTTCCCTGGAGCATACCAGTTGGATCAAATATTTTTTTGGCTTTGTCGTCTTGCTTTTCTACTTCCACTGATTTTTTCAAATGTAATATGGTCCTGATCGTTGTTCCTTCTCCTATCGTGCTGTCTACATAGATCTCTCCCTGCATAATATCGATGATATTCTTTACTAAAGCCATTCCAAGACCATTGCCTTCGATTCTTCCCGAATAAGAGACATCTCCACGCTCAAACGGTTCGAGTAATTTTTCTCTCACTTCTTCTGCCATTCCTTTTTATAAAGGTCTATATTAACTATAGTAATCGTAATAATTGTAGGTTCATCATCCTGCTGCTCTGAAAGAATCAACTTTAACCGATACCAGTGTTCTTCTTTTTATCATCAAGATTCTCTGCAAAATGCTCTTCAAACTTTTCAAACGGAATCTCTTCTCAATAAGAGAAATAGCTGTTTTTGAATTTGGAATGTACCAGATGAACTGTTTTTTGTAACACATCTGCCTCATAAACATCTCCAAAAATATTGGTCAAAGAATGAATCAAACGGCGATTCTCCTGCTGTTTTTCCTCCATCGTCTTTATCTTTTCGATGTCATCTTCATAGAGTTCTTCTATAACGTTTCCTTTTCTATCCATCCTTTTCACAAACGGAATATAAATCAACACATCTATTACAATCAAAACCAGATGCATAATCGCTCCATTGATGCTTTTGGTCATCAAATAGCCGCTTAGAATTGGTGGTGTAATCCAATCTAATTGCTGTATCACCACTGGCATAACTCCTATAACTGTTGCCACATAACCAATCAAATGAGCACCGGCAATTGATGGTATAATACCGTAACCTGCCACTTTTTTTGTACTTCTGTTTTTACTTACAAGAAGAATTGCAATCACGAGAGCCAATGTCGCACCAGCACCACCAATATCTGAAATAGAGTCTAAAAACACTTTATTAATAATCTCAACCGGCTCTTTTCCCAATTTTACCGCATCAATATTATCCTGTACAAGCTGTACAAGATACACATCATTGATCTCAAAATCTTCTTTTCTGTACCCACTCTTCCACTGACTGATTCTGTTGAACATCCATGTCGTAAAAACAGCAGCAACAAAAGCCGAACAGATTCCCGCTGTCCCATAATAGGTTCTTGTAAAATGCTCCCCTGTCACATCAATCAGAATTAGGAAAGAGGCGATGAACCAAAGAAAAATAATTTACAGTAGCCCCATAAACAAGTGAAAGCACTTCTCGAATAAAGAAAGTGCTCTCGCTTTGCATCCACTGCTGATATACTGGAATTGGGAAATTCAAGAGCACAAGCGCAAAGGATGAAATAATGGCTAAAGGCGTCATAAAAATCAAGCCTTTTCTAATCGCCTGTGTTCCCTTTCTATGAAACATACCTGAAACTGTCTGAGATATTTCTTTCCTAATCTTGTTTCTCTGTTTCTTCTTCATTTTTTACAACCAAATTATCCCATATATGGTTCACTTCTTCCATACATTCCATATAGACCTGTGCCATAATATTTGTCTGAATTCCAAGCTCTTTGGCTATCTGCTTAATGTCCTGCCATTCTGCTCGCTCATAGCAAAGAAGTAATTCATATAATCTGCCTGCCTGTCCTTCTTTACTGATAAGCGCCTTTTTCACCTCTTCTGAAATTGGAATATCTTCCAATATCTCTTCAATCGGAGCATCAATGATATAAGGAAGTGTTGAGAACATTCCCAATAGGTATGCATCTGCCGGTGAGATTGCAAAGTTTTTCACACGTCTGATCAAATTTGATGCAAAATTCGCACGAAGGAAAGATGTCTTTAGTAATTCTTCTGAAGTCTCCTCTTCCTCTTCTTCCTTAAAACTTAAAAGATATACCCATTGTTTTAACTGATTGATCCCAACTCTTACGATTGCCTGCCTGATAGATGTCGTCTCATGTCTGCTTGAAAAATATGCTGAGTTCGCCATCTTTAACAGCGCATAGGTCAAAGATGCATCTCTGCTGATAATTGTCTCAAGCATCTCTACATCTGGCTCATCTTTCATAATCTCTACAATCAGCTGATATAAATTTCCCTGTAAATACTCTAATTTATTAATCTTTCCTGTCTGCTTTTCTGAAATATAACTTCCCTCTACATAGTCCGCATTCAACTCTTTTGCCAACTCATACAATTCTGTTGTATTGACACCTGTTGCAACAAACTTCTTATTGAATCCATGTGTCATCTCTATAATATTATTAAGAGATGCCCTATGCTTTTTATCTACCTTGTCTGAAATATTCACCTTTATATAATCTACATACTCCAGCATGCTGAAATACTTCGGTGTAAATTCGAAATCGTTGATAGCAAAACAATATCCTTCTTCTCGATATTTTTCGATGATCACACCTGCCAGTGGATGAATAATAACATTATCCTCAATCTGAATTACAATTTTTTCTTTGTCAAAAATCTTTGGTGTATTTCGGAACAACAGCGACGGTGTAAATGTCATAAATGTCTTCTTTTCATTAAAAATACGACTTGAATTCTCTGTCAAAAAAGATATGATGGCATTTGCAGCCGCGCTATCCGAGCTTGAATTGTATAAACTGTCTGCATCCAACTGAATTAATAACTCATATCCTGTCACTACATCATTTTTCAGATCTTTGATAGTCTGTCTTACTATACATTTGTCCATATTATTGCCCCCTTCTTTCAAGCAGTGTATCCATTACTTCTACAAGATGACCTATCTCCGGTTTTGAAAGCTGCTCATCTGCACCAAGTGATTTTCCTTTAATTCTCATCTCCGGATTGATCAAAGATGAAAAAATGATCAGTGGAGTGTCTTTCATAATTTGATCTTCCTTAACAAGCTTTGTCAGGCGGTGTCCATCCATCTCTGGCATCTCAATATCAGTAATAATCAGGCTAACTTTCTTCTCAAAGTCCTGATCCTCTCTGACACTCTGTAAATAATCCCACGCCTCTTTTCCATTGTTGAATGCAAGTATGTTATCATATCCGGCTTTTGCAAGTGCCTCTTTGATCATTCTAGCTAAAAGAATTGAGTCCTCTGCAAGAATAATGCGGCTCTCTTTTCTATTTCTTTTTCCTAGCTTTTCTATCTCTTCCAATTGAATTCCTGTCTCTGGTGCAATATCTGCAACAATCTTTTCAAAATCAAGTATTGTTACCAATTGATTATCACATTGTGCAATTCCTGTTGCCACACCCTCTTCACCATATGTAATTGTCTTGTCTGGCTTTTGAATGTGCTCCCAGGAAATTCTGCTAATTCCAACTACACTGTGCACCCTAAAGGCAATATGTGTTTTATTAAAGTTTGTTATGATAAATAAATCTCTTGCATTTCTCTCACTTTCTTTTCCGGTAAGATATTTGGGTAAATCAATGACTGTAAGAAGAATATCTCTTGGCTTGAAAATTCCTTCTACTGCCTCATGCGAATGTGGAATCGGCTTCACCTTGTTCGCCATCATGATCTCTCTCACTTTTGCCACATTAATTCCATATAATTCGCCATATATGGTAAATTGCATAATTTCAATCTCATTTGTTCCGGATTCTAATAAAATCTCTGTATCAGCCATACTGCTCTCTCCTTTACTTTATTCATCAATATATAATTATATCGACATCTATCTATGATAACATAATTTAAATAATCCTCTCTGACTTCCCAACTGTGCGAATTCTTACCTCTCCACTACTTAAATCCATAAGCATCGTTCTTGCATAGTTCGCTCCGATATCTTCTCCTGTAATACGGATTCCTTCCTGTCTGAGTATTTTTTTCACGCTTTGGATATTTCTCTCCCCGATATTGCCAAAGCCACCCTGTCCTTTCATCTCGAACATCTTTGCTCCACCGGCAATCTTGCAAACGATACGACCTTTCATACCGCCAAACACATAAAATTTACGAAGTGTCTCTCGAATGCCTGTGTCAGCAAACTTCATTGGATTTACGTTTGTCACTCCTGCTTCTGGAAGCATAATATGAAGCAATGCGCCTAATTTTATCACTGGATCATAGAACGTAATCCCAATACAGGAACCAAGTGCATAGGTAATGAGTGTCCCTTCCTGGCGTAAAATTTTCATATCTGCAATTCCAACTGATACTTGTTTGCTCATATATTACTCCATTCCTAATTTTTTCATGAGTACATTCAATGATGTAACATCCGGAAGGAGCAGAATGTCTCCGCTCACTTCTTTTTCGTCCATAGTAAACTTACCTTCTATCATCATAATACGATCAGATTCAATCCCAAACATAGCCATCGGAAGACTTAAAATTCCTCCAAGCATATTTACCGCCATCTGTGGGACTGAGAGTTGAATATCTACATTTGCCAGTTGTGACAGTGCATTGATATATGAAGATACCATAATATTGCCAATCTCCACTAATGCTGATGAATCCATCTCTGAAATCTCAGCGAGTTTCACTATACTCTCTCCCATCATACGCTTCACAATCTCTTCTGCAAAGTCTTCTTTTAAAACAAATAACATGATGCCGCTAATCTCATTTGACATCTCCACCATAACAGCTGCTACTACTTCTTCCGGTTCCCCGATTCGTAAAACTGCCTCATTAAACTCCAATATAGAAACTTCCGGAATTCCCATTTTTACTTTCGTATTGAGCATACTTGAAAGTGCAGTTGCCGCGTTGCCACTTCCAATGCTTCCAATCTCTTTTATTATATCTAGCTCCATAGAACTCATATCTTCATATTTTTGAATTGCCATAATTTTCTCCCAAATACTATTGTCTCAATGCATTGACTGTACTTACAATTTCATCCGATGTCTGTACCATCTTCATCGCATACGAATACGCTCTTTGACTTTCTATCACACGGCTCATTTCTTCTGCCAAATCTACCCCAGATGACTCAAGTGCATAATTTTTTACCTTTGCATTCGCATCTAATATCGGGTTCCCATTCTTCTCTGTCGGCAGAAACTCATTATCTCCAACACTGAGCATTCCATCTAGCACATTAAAACGATATACACCGATTTCTCCACTTAGATTACCACCTGTCACACGAATGCGGTTTCCATTTTGGTCTAATACATAATTTCCGCTATCATTTACAAGATAAAACTCATTTCCAAACTGTGACAAGCTGAAGCGTCCGTTTCTCGTATAAGTGATCTGCCCATTTTGCGGATTCTCCAGCATAAAAAAACCTTTGTCCATAATTGCAAAATCATATGGACTGTCTGTCTGCATTGCCCCATTGGGAGAAAAATCGGTATTCGTCTTTGTCATCAAGACCCCTGTTCCCGCCTTCAGCGCTGTCTCTTCTCCATAAGCATTATTCAGATTATAGTGCATTAGTTCTGAAAAAGTAGCGTTTTTACTTTTGTATCCATAGTTATTTAAATTCGCCATATTATTCGCAACAACATCTAATCTCTTCTGCTGTTCAATTACACCACGCGCTGCTGTATAAAATGAAGTATACATGATATTCCCCTTTCTATCTCATTCTGAAATTACATCGTACCTGTCTGAACTGCTTTTCCAGTCAATTGATCGTACATCTTCAATAACTGCGCTGCACTTTGGATTGTTCTCTGTCCACTCATCATCGCTGTCATCTCATCTACCATCGAAACATTGGAATCTTCCACACTTTTTTGACTCACGGTTGTATTCTGAGCTTCCTGAGCTGCACCATTGGCTCTGAAAACACCGCCTGATATCTTTTCAAGCTGACCATAGTCTGCGAAATCTACAACCTGCAGTCTATCGTAACGCTGACCTGTTTCTGCATTGTAAAGATTTCCTCTTTCGTCTGCTGTAATATCATCTGTTGGGAGCTGAATCGGCCCATTCTGCCCCATCACACGACCAACACCTTCTAAGCATAAATATCTCTCATTATCTATACTAAAAGAACCATTTCTTGAGTAAACAACACCATTCCCCGTCTGAATTGCAAAAAAGCCATTTCCATTTAAAGCAAAATCTAATACATTGGACGTTGCACGCACTCCACCTTGCGTATAGTCTGTGATACGCTCATCTACAGTATTCACTCTGGATGTCACCCCAATTGGTGTTTTTCCATCTCTGTCATAGCGATAAATCATCTCGTCACGAAAAGTTGTCTCTATCAGCTTATCACTTTTAAATCCTGGAGTCGAGACATTTGCCATATTATTGCTGATGACATTCATCTTTCTGTTTTGCGTAATCATATTTGCTGCCAAATCATAAAATCCCTGAAACATATCCTTCTCTTCCTTTCTATAATGTCAAGCCCTAAATCATTGATTTTATGGGCTTTTCTTTAAATATTTACCTCTTAAAACAGAGCTAACAGTGCATGACAGTCATAGTATCTTGTACTGAATAGCTGAAAAAGAGTTCTCTTAATAAAGCATCCATTCCTTTTGCTTTATTAAGGCCATAATTCCTCTGTTCAACTATGATGGTGAACCTTCCGTG
>ENA-OQNI01001577-OQNI01001577.1-human-gut-metagenome-genome-assembly--contig:-NODE-1577-length-13096-cov-3.011566_pt1 | contig 13096 bp, 8 predicted proteins | sample MGYA00242627_ERZ504876 | MGnify/ENA primary metagenome ERZ504876 (study PRJEB26092, sample SAMD00036386) | human gut metagenome | host: Homo sapiens | study: EMG produced TPA metagenomics assembly of... | reverse complement strand
ATAGCCTACGTAGCGGCCGTTTACCCAAAGATACATATTGGAAGTTACCGAGCCGAAGTGGGCAAAGATGTCTTTTCCTTTCCAGTCAGCAGGAAGAACGATTTCTTTTCGGTAAGAGCCTACGTGATTGTTTTCTGTGGGGACAAGGGGAGGATTGTTCTGAAATTGGTTTCTCCAGGCATAGCCGACATTTACGTAAATCGGATCGCCATAACCATTCAATTCCCAAACGGCGGGTACTTTAATATTGTCCCAGCCTTTGTCGTTAAAACTTGTCTGATAAAAGTTTGTCGGGCGTGCGTCTGCATTTCTTACCCAGTTAAATTTCCAGAGACCGTTCAGAGTCATAAAATTCTGAGAGTCTTCTTTGCTGCCCGCTTTAGCTTCATCAGCCGATGCATAGGCGAAATAATTAGTGTGCATTGCGGAGCGGTTTACGGAATTCACTTCCGGGTCTTTCCACTCGTTAAAGTTTTGTGCTTGGATGGCTGTTGTTAGTCCTAGTGCAGCCAAACAGCAGGAAAGTAGTTGTTTCTTCATGGGTTTTTTGTATTAGGTTTGAATTTCGGGAGTCAAAGATAGGGATTTATTAACAAGATAAGGACCAATAATCATTCATTTAAGGCTACTTTTTAATAAATTAGCTAGAAAGTGTAGTGTTTATTGGTGAAGAACGTTTATTTTTGCAACATGTTACAATTTGAGAATCAAAAGATAAAACATATCGTGCGCAAAGCTCTTCCGGTGATTGCACTGGTGGCTATATTGTACTCCTGTGCCAGCATTGGACGGCCGGAAGGCGGGCCTAAGGATTACGATCCTCCGCGTTTTGTCGGCAGTACCCCTGCTGCAGGTGCGATTAATAATAAGAGGACTAAAGTTTCTCTTCAGTTCGATGAGTTTATTAAGCTAGAGAAAGCAACCGAGAAAGTGGTTGTTTCTCCTCCTCAGATTCAACAACCGGAGATAAAGGCTTCCGGAAAGAAAATACAAGTGAATCTGCTTGACTCACTAAAGCCTAATACTACCTATACTATAGATTTCTCGGATGCCATCGTCGATAATAACGAAGGCAATCCTCTGGGTAATTTTGCATTTACTTTTTCTACCGGTGCGCAGATCGATACAATGGAAGTATCGGGAACGGTGCTTGACGCCTCTAACCTGGAGCCTATTAAAGGTATACTGGTCGGACTGCATGCAAATCTGAATGACTCCGCCTTTACTAAACTTCCTTTCGACCGTGTGGCACGTACCGACAGCCGTGGGCGTTTCTCTATTCGTGGGGTAGCTCCCGGCAAGTATCGTATCTTTGGCTTGATGGATTCAGATCAGAACTTTGCTTTCACTCAGAAGAGTGAGGTCATTGCTTTTAATGATTCACTGATCATCCCCCGTATGGAAGAAAGACTTCGTATGGATACGGCTTGGGTGGATTCATTGACTTATGATACGATCGTTGAGAAGAAATATATGCATTATTTGCCGGATGATGTGATTCTCCGTGCTTTTAAAGAACTCAATTATTCGCAATATTTGATAAAGTCCGAACGACTGGTTCCCCAGAAATTCACCTTTTATTTTGCTGGCAAAGCAGATACCCTGCCTGTACTGAAAGGGTTGAACTTCGATGAAAAGGAGGCTTTTGTGATAGAAAAGAACCAGCGGAACGATACGATTCATTATTGGGTAAAGGACTCTTTGCTCTATAAACAGGATACTCTGGCTCTTAGCCTTACCTATCTTTATACGGATACGCTGAACCAGTTAATTCCGCGTACAGATACATTGAAATTGGTATCCAAACAAAAGACTCTGACCAAAGAAGAGCCCGAGAAGAAGAAAAAGAAGAAAAAGAAAGAGGGTGAAGAAGATGAGCCGATACCGACTAAATTCTTACCGGTGAATGTGAATGCACCTTCATCAATGGACGTGTATGGCTATGTTTCTTTAAACTTTGAGGAGCCGATTGCAAGTTTTGATACTGCGGCAATTCATCTGCGGCAGAAGGTGGATACGATTTGGAAAGATATTCCTTTCGAATTCGAACAAGACTCATTGAATCTGAGGCGGTTTAATCTGTATCCGGAAAATGATTGGGAGCCTACAATGGAATATGAGTTCTCGGTGGACTCAACTGCGTTTCATGGCATTTATGGTTTGTTTACCGATAAGATAAAACAATCATTTAAGGTACGTAGCGAGGATGAATATTTTACTCTTCATTTTATTGTTACAGGAGCAGATCCTCAGGCATTTGTAGAATTACTGGATACCCAAGATAAAGTGGTTCGACGAAGACTGGTGGAGGATGGAAGGGCAGATTTCTATTACCTGAATCCGGGGAAATATGCCGCCAGACTGATTAATGATAGAAATGGAAACGGAGAATGGGACACGGGAGACTATGCAAAAGGAATACAACCGGAAGAAGTTTACTATTTCCCCAAGGTTGTTGAATATAAAGCGTTATGGGATGTTGACCAAAACTGGGATATACACGCAACTCCTGTAGACAAACAGAAACTGGATGAACTAAAAAAACAAAAACCAGATGAAGACAAGAAAAAGAAAGAAAGAGAAAGAGATAGAAATAACCAAAACCGTAACCGTCGCTAATTTGCGACGTCATCTAATTGTTGGAATTCTTGCATTGTTGATGGGAAGTTTTGCGCTTCCTGCCAATGCTCAGTGTGAAGCTAAAAACGATGCTTTTCAATCCGGAGAGCATGTAATGTATGACTTGTACTTCAACTGGAAATTCGTTTGGGTGAAAGCGGGTATAGCCAGTCTGACGACTAATGCAACTACCTATCATTCGGAACCGGCTTACCGTATCAATCTGCTTGCCTTAGGTAGCAAGCGTGCCGACTTCTTTTTCAAGATGCGCGATACACTGACTTGCGTCATGGGTGAAAAACTGGAACCTCGTTATTTCCGTAAAGGTGCCGAGGAAGGAAAACGCTATACGGTAGATGAGGCTTGGTTCTCTTATAAAGACGGCCTTTGCTTTGCCAAACAAAAACGTACGTTCCGTGACGGAGAAGTTCAGGAGTCGGAAGAAAGCGACAGTCGCTGCATCTACGATATGCTGACTATCCTTGCCCAAGCGCGTTCTTATGATCCTGCTGATTATAAGGTAGGCGATAAAATCAAATTCCCGATGGCTACCGGACGTAAAGTGGAAGAACAGACACTGATTTATCGGGGAAAAGAGAATGTGAAAGCGGAAAATGGGGTTACCTATCGCTGCCTGATCTTCTCATTAGTTGAATACGATAAAAAAGGGAAAGAAAAGGAAGTGATTACTTTCTTCGTAACAGATGATAAGAACCACCTTCCTGTCCGTTTAGATATGTTCTTGAATTTCGGTTCAGCCAAAGCTTTCTTAAATGATGTCAGAGGTCATCGTCATCCATTGACTTCTATAGTTAAATAGTCTGTCTACAGAGTAAAAGGTACTTTCTGATCTTTCCGGAAAACACTTGATTCGAATGTAGCGATCAAGTCTCCGTTCTGGTTAGTAATATCTATTTGATAGCAGCCGGTGCTTCGGCCGATATACCGTTCGCGTGCCTCGGCATAGAGGGTGTCGCCCGGACCGCTGGCACGCAGAAAAGTGATTGAGGATGAAAGAGAGAAAGCGAGTGTTCCGTGCGAATTGGCAGCTGCGGCGAGTGCCAGATCTGCCAGCGTGAAAATCGCTCCTCCTTGTGTCCGCGCTCCGGCATTAAGATGTTCGGGTTTTATTTCCAGTTTGGCTTTACTGTATCCTTCGCGTACTTCAAGCAATACTACGCCTGCATTTTCGGCGAACAGGTCCTTTTTAAAAAACTCTTGTGGGGTCATGATGATTAATTTTGAATTACTAATTTGAAACGTTGAATGATAAGTTATGCGAGCCGAATTAGCCTATAATTTAAAATTCAAGATTCTTCCGCAAATGTAATAAATATATTCCCATATATGGCTGTCGGATACTTACGTTTTTAGGGGGTATTATTCTTCATCAATCTCGAATACCTTATGACTGGTATGGTGTTTGCATTCGTATCATCTAATAAAAATGCTATATGGAGTATCCTGATAAAAGAAAGAGGAGATAAGCTTCTATGTTTAATCAAGTGCTTGTCTCCTCCTTTTTTAATTTTCTCTTACCATTCAATAGCTTGATCCTCATCCGGTATCAACGGGTTGATCTGGCGTTCCATTGTCATAGAACCTTTTACTTCGTAAGTTATCGGATAATCCGGATTGGAAGTGACATCCGTGTACTTATAACTCAGTTCCAGTGTGGTAAGGTGGCGTTCCATATATTTGATGGTCTCGTGCTGAATGATTCGTTTTTCATATTTGCATTCTCCCAATGGTCGGATATTGATTCCCGGTTCGCCTTCGTCACCGTACAATCTCAACTTTCCTTTAATAGTACCTTCCTCGTCCTCCGTTCCTTCTTCAAACTCGACGAATACTTTATACCTGGAGCGGTTCTCATCTTCCACCCACGTTGAACCGGCATAGAAGAAAATGGTATTCTCGTCCACTACGCGGGCTAAGCGCGTATCTACCTTAGCGGGATCGGTTGTCGTTCCTTCGATGTAGATGTTCATCAGCGTGGTGTTATACGTTCCGGAGTAGTCATTGAACAGATTGACTCCCAGCAGCGCTTTATAACGTCCCTTATATTTGTTTTGAACATAAGAAGGGTCTTCTTCAATAGTCAGCGGAAGTACGTATTTCTCATCCAGTTCCAACCCGTTAAAGTTGAAATGGATGGGGTAGAGCTGTATATTCTCTCCCGCAGGAATATGGCAAATGTTTGATTCAAAAGAATAATGCTGTTCTGCAAGGGGGACATACCAGAGGTCCTGACGACCTACGGGGAATTTTTCCTGGTTAAGTATTCGGAGCGTATCCTCATCCACGGCTATTTTTGCATCGATATTCCGACTGTTGCTTTTCGAGCCGCTGACAATGACCGGCAACTGGTATATTCCTGTTCCATCCGGCTGATAGCGTACATAAATTTCACTCAAGCCGTTGTCACCTAAAGGTGCCTTGAAAGAAAGCATCTGTGTGTAAAGTTCATCTTTCCACTCGTCATTGCATGCACTGAATGTTGCATACATCCCCAGTATCATTCCTAAAATATATAATTTTCTCATATTGATCTTTTGGTTTATAATGTTAACACTAATCATAATTCTGCCATCCGGGAGCTTGTGAGAGATTATTGTTGCGTTTCAGCTCATCGAAGCTGATAGGCCAGAAGTACTGTTTGCGTGAGAAAGAAGTCTGTAGTTCGGCCACTCTGACTGGCAGATAAAACATGTCCTTGTATTCTTCGTTCATCAGTGTATTGCAACCGTAGATTTGTTCTCCTTCATGTTCTTCGACAATTTTCCAACGACGCAGGTCATAGTAGCGTTGGGTTTCCGCAAAGAATTCGATCTGCCGTTCATGAACTATTTTTTCAAAGAATTTTTTCGGGTTTTCATATACTTCATCGCTATAGTCGGGGACTCCGGCACGCATACGGACAGGCTTAACTCCACGTCGCATCTGTTCTTTGTCACGGAAGATGTCGTAAGTCTGGCTTCCGTCCCATGAGGTCACCTGGTAGTGTGTCCCTTCGGAAATATTATTCAGTGCTTCTGCATACATTAGTAATATGTCGGCATAACGAAGTGTAGGTTCCACTTTTTGGTAGATAGAGCCTCCCATTTGGCGCAATCGTTCGGATTTACATATTTCATGATGCCGATGCCCGTAATGCACCAGTTATCAGATCCATTGATACGACCGTCGGTTGCTCCGCGATAATACCAGATTTGTTTATTTCGTGAGTCTTTTCCTCCTTCTTCCTTAATGCTCAGTGCGTTCCATTGAGCTCCGTTGAAAGCTACGGAAGCATAGAAACGAGGTTCACGGTTGGTGTATCCCCACCATACTCCATTTTTTACATTGTCGTACTTGTGTTCATCTTTGTTTTCATCGTTTGTGAACTTCCCTTTCCATAATGTGTAGCATTCTTTGTCAAATGATGTACCATCTGCCATAGCGTATGCTTCACTCTGCTTCAGGGTCATTCCGTGTACGTTATATCCTCCAAAAGTTCCGGGCAGTTGATGCTTTACGAAATCTACCATCGTGTTGTCTGTTTTTAAGTCATTGCTGTCACCATTGGTTCCTCGGGTAAAAATAAGTTCCGGATTTTCGGCTGCATAGATATCTCCATTAAAAAGAGACCGATATGATTCAAATGGATCTATATTGGACCATCCTTCCGGAAAAGGCTTGTTACTGTATTCCTCATGATATGGCGGTTCAATAGTGGTTGGATAAGCCTCGTCTGTACTAACCGGGCGTCTTTCAAAAGTATAAAGTTTGTAGAGTCCGCTCATTTCCGAGTACTCGATCATGTCTCTGGCAGAAGCAGCGGCTTTTGCCCATTTCTCTTCATTGTATTCTTGTGGAATCAACTGTTGCCCGTCCTTGTTGGTGAAGTCTGCCATTTCCGTATTTCCGTTTACCAGCGGACTGGCAGCATAAAGGAAAACTTTGGCACGTACAGCCAACGCGGCCCCTTTAGTCGGGCGGGCAATGTTCAAGTTATCGCGTTTTTCGAACAGTTCGGTAGCTGCAATTTCCAGTTCCGAAGTGATGAATGACACGCACTCATCATAGGTTTTACGTGGGTAGGCCAGCTCGTCATACGATTTTGTATAGTCGGCTCCTTCCGGTGGTAGGATAGGTATCGGACCGAATTTTCTCAGCAGTAACCAGTAAAAATAGGCACGCAGAAAACGTGCCTGTCCTCTTACGTCCGTCACTTCCTCCGGAGTGAGATCTTCATTCTCATACAATTCATTCAGTAGAATGGAGGCTTGATAGATTCCGTCATACGACCATTTCCAAGCATTTTGGCCACCAGTGGAATTTAAATATTCGCCGCGCTTGAATTTAGCAAAACGATCTCCTCGTTCGTTGAATACTTGGTCGTCTGAGAAATTGAAAGGGCATACGTCACTGTGTCCCACCTCCAGATTATCTCCCTGCAGGCGACTGTAGCAGAATGACAGCCATTGAAGTGTATAGTCTTTGTCCGAGAAAATGCGTTCTGTAGATTGTTGGTCTCTGAAATAGCGATCTACATTTAGGAAATCGGAACAGGAAGTGAGTCCCAAGCCGAGTACCACTGCTCCCAATAAAATGTATTTATTTTTATTCATAACTTTTCTTTTAATGATTGTTTTAGATTCCTACTGTCAGTCCGATGGTCACTGTTCTGGATAACGGATATTGTTGTCCATTGGAACTACCCAGTTCCGGATCCCAAAGCTTAAAGTCGGAGAAGGTCAGCAGATTCGTTCCCATCAGGTAGAGGCGCACACGGTCCAAATGGAGTTTATTGACAAACCGTTTGGGGATGTTGTAACCTAATTCCACATTCTTTAAACGGATGTACGAACCGTTTCGCAGCCAGTAAGTAGAAGCACGATAGTTGTTGCTATTACCTCCATAACTCAGACGCGGGTATTTGGCATTCGGATCTTCGTTGGTTCCCAGCGACCAGTAGTTACCCACTACATCCGTCAGAATATTGCCCCATGACTTCTCTTGGAATGGATATACGGTGAATCCGGCTATGAAGAAGGATGACTTGCCGGCTCCTTGGAAGTGAACGTTGATATCAAATTCTTTCCATTGTGCAGATACACCGAACCCGTAAATCAGGTTAGGGCGGGTGGTCGCACCAATGGGCACTTCGTCATCTCCGTTAATGACTCCGTCACCGTTTACGTCCTTGTATTTGATGTCTCCCGGCATGATGCCTGAACCCTGTGAGGGTCTGTTGCGGATTTCTTCATAGTCCTTGAACAGCCCTTCGGCTATCAGACCGCGTGCCTGGTCTACACGGAATCCGTATTTCATCTTATACGGATAGCGGCTGTTCTCTTCGTCATACTCCTTGATTTCATTCTTACTATAGGTCATGTTGGCACGTACTGTAAGATCTACCTCACCTATTCTCTGCTTATAAGCGATATTACCGTCAAAACCTTCGGACAAGACAGATCCCACGTTAGCATAAGGTTTTGTTGTGATGTGATTCAGACCGATGATTTGAGGAAGGTAACTACGTACCATATAAATACCGTTGCGCTGTTCGTGGAAGTAGTCAATGCTGCCACTGAACTTATCATTGAACATAGAGAAGTCAAGTCCGAGGTCATGTTTCTTGGCTACCTCCCAAGTGATGCTGCTTGATGCAATTCTCGAATAGGTCAGTCCGGTATAATAATAATTACTGGTGCCGATATCACCGTAATAATAACCGTCTTCATCCCATGTCCCGAATTTCTCTACGTATGGGAAGCGGGTTCCCACATTGTCGTTACCTACCTTACCATATGAGTAGCGCAGCTTAAACATATTCAGCCATTTGAGATGTTTCTTGATGATTGACTCTTCAGCGATGTTCCATGCTACAGAATAGGCGGGAAAGAATCCAAACTGCTGACCTGAGGCGAAGTTCTCGGAACCGTTGTAACCGAAATTAAAGTCAAAGAAGTAGCGGTATTTCCATCCGTATGTGAAACGTCCTGCAAACCCCTGATGACGATTCTGAATACTCTGCACAATCTTCTCGTAGCTATCTGTATTGCCGTTGTGAGATGTATTGGTAGTCTTATCCTGAGAATACTTTAAAACGGCCCCTAGCATGTGGTCGCCAAACGTACGGTTATAGTGTAGCTCTGCCTCCAAGTATTCCTTCCGTTGTCCACTTGAATACATCGTTCCGTCCATCAGTTTCTGCGTCTCTATTCTTCTGAATTGCAGTTCTCCGTCGGAGGTACGCTGCCGTTCCGCTAACCAACTTTCCGGCCATTTGAAACGGTTGTCACCGTTATCCGTATATGTATCGAATCCGAAACGTCCGTAGAATTTTAATCCCTTTGTGATAAATTTCAAATCTTGTTCAAGATTAACCGTAGTCTGTATTTTATTCTTCCATGTTTCCTGATATCCCTGCTGGGTGGTCAGTACCCACGGATTTCTTCGTCCTTCACTACCGACTGCTGCCCATTTCCCGTCACTATACTGTACTGGAGAAGCGATGGGACTGTATCCCATTAGCGAGTGCCATATTTCATGATACTGGCTTCCCGGCAGGTTCTGCTTGTCCAAAGAACCCGATACGCCTACTTTTAGCAGCGTGGATTTTGTCAGGTCTATGTCTACATTCATGCGGTAGTTCCAGCGATGGTAGTTGGCATTGGTGTTATAGTCCGTCATTGCACGATCCGTTTCGTACATACCGCCTTCATTTACATAACTGGCAGAAATGAAATAACGGGCTACCGTACCACCTCCGGTCAAGTCTACAGTTGCGCGATAAGTGGGGGCACCGTCTTTCAGTATTAAGTTCATCCAGTCCACATTCGGGAAAAGATCCTGATCCAGCCCGTTTGCAAACAGTTCCAAGTCGCTTTCGCTATAGGCCGGAGCCTGACTACGACTAACCAAGGCTTCGTTCATCATGCGGGCATATGTTGGACCGTCCACAAATTCCGGAGTTCTGGTGCGTGTATTATACGAGGTTTCTACTTTGGCATTGACGCGGGTCTTCCCTTCCTTGCCGCGTTTGGTCGTGATCAAGACAACGCCATTTGCACCGCGTGAACCGTAAATGGCGGTTGCGGAGGCATCTTTCAACACGGAGAAGTCCTGGATATCTTCCACATTGATTTCATTCATATCACGTTCGAAGCCATCGACCAACACCAATGCACTGCCTCCGGCACCGAAAGTGGAGATACCGCGTATCCAGAACTCAGAAATATTGCTACCCGGCTGTCCGGAAGTCTGGCGGGCGAGTATACCGGCTACATTGCCTGCAAGAGCATTGGTGATGCTTGCCGTCGGAGTACGTAGCTGGGAAACGTCGACTGTGGTAACGGCACCTGTCACAGTTACCTTCTTCTGAGCACCGGTCCCTGTGACAACAACCTCGTCGATGACCGTTTCTTTCGTCTCTGCCATAACGATGTTAATGATTTTTTTGTCTTTGATAAAGATTTCCTGCTTTGTAAATCCCACATAGGAAAAAATCAAGTAAGAGTAATTGGGAACCTTGATCTTGTAACGTCCGTTTATGTCTGTTATCGCACCGAAGCCGGGCATATTTCTTGCTGTAACGTTCACGCCTATTAAAGGTTCGTTCTTTGGATCAGTGACGATTCCCGTCACCTCAATCGTCTCTTGTTCATTTTGAGCGTAGACTGTAGTTGTCCAGCCTACTATCAATAAAAATAGTAAGATTACATTTCTCATATTTACTTGTGTTTTAAATAGTATTATTCCGTTGTCATATAACGAATCCCTTTATTATCAATATCTCCAATATAGAACATATCTGTATCAGGGTCGTAAGCAAGACCGGCTGGCTGATTGAAACGTGCCTCATGCAATGGATTGCCGTCTACGTATCCCCATATTTTGCCGTCGGCGTTTTCGTTACTTCGTCCGGCTGCAAGAGACGCTACCCCATGAGGATCCAGTTTCCAGATGCAGTGATTTTCTCTGTCACAAAAATAGAAGTCATATTGGTCGTTGTCAGGACCAATTCCTTCGCCGTATTTCTCGTTTTTTACGAATACACCGAACTGTGGTTTGTTAAACCGGGCGCTTCCTCCCGTTCCTTCCTTGAAACTTTTATCGTTCATGTTTCCGGCAATGATGCTAGGATTACCGAATGTTTTTGCCACCGGATCATAATCGGCTCTGAACACTGCGCCAAAATTGTCGGAAAGCATATACATGAATTTATTGGACGGGTGCCTGAATAATATCGTATGTGAACCGCCCACTGCCGATATCTGACTCAGGCTAAAGGCAACTTCCGCATTCTCGTCGATATTGGGAATAGCCCCATTGCGTATCATTTTGTAGACTTTTCCCTCCCACCAGGTGGTGTAAAAGATGGTTCCGTCATCCATATACACTAAGCTATATGCTGTCCTGCCATAGTTGTAGGGACGAATTCGTCGAAAGTTTTCACGACGGAGAGAATAATAGATATTTGCCCGGGTGGTGTTGTCCTGACCGTGATCATCGGTAAATAGCAACGTGTCTCCGTCAGCACTGAATGTGAAAGAATACATTGTGCTATATCCCGTTCTTGGGAAGAGACGTTTTACAGTCCGTTCTGTCAGGTCTATTAGATGGAGACCGTCAGAATGGTTTGAAGAAAAAAGTAACCGGTTGTCCCCATCCTTGTACTTGGGGTCGAACACCATACAGTCATTGGAAGGAATAGAAGCTCCTTCATCGAACGAACCCTCTTGAAATGCAGAATTATTATCCTCGTCTACCTTACGTAGCAAGGTACCTACGATCGTTGCAGGAGTGTACTTGAATTCCTCTTCAAATGTATGTTCTGCAATAGGTTTGCCATCCGGACCATCTACACGAACATTGATTATTCCATCAAAAGCCTTGGAAGGAACCATGCAATAAATCTTTTTTCCATCGGCTCCGATGGTTTTGGTTTTTTCTCCACCGATCGTAATGTGAATTTTGGTGGGATCATTCCCGAAATTACTGCCTTCAATGTACAGGCGGGTTCGCATACCTCCCTCTTTAGGGCTAAAATCTGTAAATACTACTGGTTGAGATGGGTCATACTGATTAGAGTTGGCTTTATCATCTTTACAACCGATGAAGAATAAACAGCAGACAAGTACTGTTATTAGGTGGTTTTTCATAAATATAAATAATAAAATGGTTAAAGTGCATCCGAACAATAAATATTATTGCTTACAACGTTTGCCTATCTTTCTTATTATAAGCATAATATGTATCTAAATCTTTAGGAGTTTTAGGTATCCTTCACCTTGTTGATGTTGGCATGTTGTGCTCATAATATGTTGTAGATTTAAGTACAAATATCTATATATGTCTGATTCTCATCAACGAAGAGTTTGACTGAGAAAAGACATGGCAAAGCTAACTAAATAAGTAATTTCTTATTTAGTTTGCATAACTTTATGTAGGTGTGATGATGATAATTATAATTAACAATCAATCGGTTAATTACAAATAAATATAATAAAAATGTAGAAGAGTTAGAATGCCTTTTTTTTGAAATGACCAGAATATATTATATATTAGTCAGATTATTATAATTACATTTTCAATTACATTAAATAATTAAGCAGGCTTTTGGGGAATATCTGTGCAAATATGCCCTTCAAGGGAGAAATGTACCAAATTTGTCCCTGAATTGGATTATTTGGGACGGTCTATTCTATTTGAAAGTACTACTTTTGCCACCAGATAATTATTAACTTAACAAATAATCCATGTATTATGAAAACAATTCTTAGCGCATTGGGACTTTCGCTTCTGATCTTTACGAGTTGCGGTGGACAAAAAAAGGTTGAAGTCGATTTTATTCAGGACAACATCGACAACGCTGTAGCACAAAACACAATTCAGACAGACATTATCGAGAAATCCGGTAAAATTCTGAATCCAAGAACCATCAATGCAGATGGTAGTATCTCCTATATACCTATTGATGACTGGTGCTCCGGTTTCTTTCCGGGCAGCATGTGGCTGACTTACAATCTGACAGGGGATAAAAAGTGGTTGCCTTTGGCAGAAAAATACACAGAAGCCCTCGATTCTGTGAAATATCTGAAGTGGCATCACGATGTCGGCTTTATGATCGGGTGCAGTTATCTTAACGGTTACCGTTTTGCAGATAAAAAAGAATATAAGGATGTGATTGTAGAAGCCGCAAAATCATTGTCTACCCGTTTCCGTCCGGGAGCAGGCGTTATCCAGTCATGGGATGCCGATAAAGGCTGGCAGGGAACACGCGGATGGAAATGTCCGGTGATTATCGATAATATGATGAATCTGGAATTGCTGTTTGAAGCTACGGCTTTTTCCGGTGACTCTACCTTTTACAATATAGCAGTGAAACATGCGGATACAACGATGGCTCACCACTTCCGTCCGGACAACAGCTGCTATCATGTGGTAGACTACGACCCCGAAACAGGAGAAGTACGTAAGAGACAAA
>ENA-OQNI01001563-OQNI01001563.1-human-gut-metagenome-genome-assembly--contig:-NODE-1563-length-13233-cov-3.339387_pt1 | contig 13233 bp, 7 predicted proteins | sample MGYA00242627_ERZ504876 | MGnify/ENA primary metagenome ERZ504876 (study PRJEB26092, sample SAMD00036386) | human gut metagenome | host: Homo sapiens | study: EMG produced TPA metagenomics assembly of... | reverse complement strand
GGATATCCCCGCTCTGGGCGGCTGGCAGCGCCTCCAGCACCTGCTCCCTGTGGGCATCCGGACGGGAAGCCCGGACATTTTCCAGAATGGAAGCCTTAAACAGCCGGCTGTTCTGAAATACAAAGGCTACCTGATCCATCAGCACATGGGGATCGATCCGCTTCACGTCCACGCCGCCGACTTCCACCGTGCCGGAGGTGGCGTCCCAGAACCGGGGAATGAGGCTGGCAGCCGTGGTCTTGCCGCCGCCGGAGGGCCCGACCAGCGCCACCGTCTGCCCCGGCTCCGCTGTGAAGGAAATGTGGGAGAGGGCGGGGACGTCCGAACCGTCATAGGTAAAGCTCACATCCCTGAACTCCACCCGGTTGTCACGGGGCTTCTGCGGGTGGGCAGGCGCTTTTAAAACCGGGGCGTCCATCACCTGATCGATGCGCCCCAGAGCGGTATGCGCCAGCATCGTCCCGGCGGAAGCAAACATGATGCGGGCCAGCGCCGTGGAGATGATAGCAGAAAATACCGCATAGAAAACAAAATTTGTGATGAACCCGGCGAAATCCCCGTCGGCCAGTGCGCCGGGGGCAAGGAACAAAACGACCGGAACCAGGAAGACAAAGGCGCCCTCCGTAAAGGTCAGATTGACAGACTGCGGCACCCGGCACACCTTGTCCTGATAGTATCCGGCCTTGCTGCTGTAATCCTCAATGGCTTCTTTGAACGCCTTGAAGGAATAGACCGTCTGCTGGAAGATTTTCACCACCGGGATGCCGCGGACATACTCGGTGCCCGCCTTGGTCATCCGGTCCTGGGCCGCCTGATATTCTGCCATCAGCGCAGCGTTTTTGCCGCCCATCATGGAGAACATGGCGATGACGGAAATCACCGCCGCCAGCAGGCAGGCAGCGCCCATCCGCCAGTCGAAGACGAACATCAGCACCAGCATCGCAAGGAACATGACGACTGTGCCGATGATGTCTGCCAGATTGTGTGCCAGCAGCGTTTCGGTGTCGGCCGCCGCCGCGTCCAGCCGTCCCCGGATAAGGCCGGAGGCGTTGGCGTCAAAATAGCCTAATGGGGCCTTCATCACACGGGCTACGCCTTGCTTACGGATGTTGGACGCCGTGCGGAAGGCCGCCAGATGGGTACACATCAGCCCCAGAAAGTAGATCACAATGCCGCCCACCGCAAAGGCGAAGGCCAGCCAGCCGTACTGCGCGACAGACTCCGCCTGCGTCCAGTCCGGCGCCACGGCGATCAGATCCCGCGCCGCCAGCCAGATGCAGATGTAGGGGGCCATGCTCAGCAGCATGGCGATCCCCGACAGGGCCAGGCCCAGAAAGGTCAGCCCCTTGTGGCCGCCCGCATAACGGAGCAGAGCCGCCACATCGTTCTTTTTTCGTTTTTCCACAAAAACAACCTCCTTATTGAAAGTTAGCAATAACTAACCAATACGCGAAAAAAGACGGGACTATTGTCCCATCAATTTCAGCCAACCAGCTGTGTAGAAGCTCCGGAACTGCGTCACATCCTGGAATGCCTGCTCGCGGGGCATATCGTGAATCACAATTTCAAAGAGCCCGTTGAACATCCCGCTGGCGATGATATGACAAAGAGAGCGGTTCAGCGGAGGGATGTCTTTCCCCAGCCGGCGAAGCACTTCCATATATCGGAGAGTGGACTCCACTTCCACCTCCACCATATTGTGAATAAAGTGCTCGTAGGAAGTCCCATCCGCCCGGCAGAGCAGCAGCTTGACCGGTTCCCGATGCTCGCAGATGTAGTCCACCATCCAGTCTACATAATCGCCGGAGGCTTCCCCCATGTGCGCCGGCTGCTCTTCCTCCGGGAGCTCGGCAAAGCCGGTCTGGGCTTCCATAAACCTTCCCATCAGGGCGGCAGCGTGAGGCTCTACCAGAGAAGCGAACAGCGCCTCCTTGCTGGAAAAATAGCCGTAAAAAGCCCCGGTGGTCACGCCGGCGTTCTTGACGATCTGCCGCAGGGAAGCGCCGAGGAAGCCCTTTTCGGAAAATTCCTCTAAAGCAGCCTGCTGTATTCTTTCTAAAGTATCCGGCGATTTTTCTTCCATCGCAACCTCCATATAACAGTGCTATGTAACAATGTTATGATACATCAGATATCCTGTCATGTCAAGGGGGAAAAGATCCTTTTTGTGGATGGACTTAGTTTTAACTGATTAACATTAATCTCTTTTCAGAAAAAAAGCGTACAGAACCGGGGGGTGGTTCTGTACGCCGCGTCTTATTTTTTATGAGTTTCTTTATTATCGCTCATGGGGAGGGGCGTCATGCTGTGTATGCTGATGCCCAGGGTGGAGAGATTGTGTAGGGTTGCCGACGTGGACGGCGGCAAAACTCCGGCAACGCCCAGGGCGATCAAACCTCCGTTAAAGCCAAGCACAAAGCGGTAAATTGCATGGATACGTTTCATCAGCTCCATGGAGAGTATCCGCAACCGAACCAACTCCCACAGGCTTTCCGCCGCAATGGTGATGTCGGCGATTTCCTGCGCGATGGCGGCGCCGTCGCTGATGGCGATTCCCACATCGGCTTCGGACAGGGCGGGAGAGTCGTTGATGCCGTCTCCCACCATAATAACGGTGTGCCCCTGTGCCCGCAGCGCCGCAACATAATTTGCCTTGTCCTCCGGCAGTACCTCAGCACGAAATTCATCGACCCCGATATGGGAAGCAACCGCTTCGGCCGTGCGCCGGCTGTCACCGGTCAGCATGACGGTCTTTCGTATCCCAAGCCTGCGCAGGACGGCAAGAACGTCCGGTACTTCTTCCCGCAGAGGATCGGCGATGCAGATGACAGCCGCCAGTTGACTGTCGATTGCCAGATACAGATGAGAGTATTCCAAAGGCAGGACATTGAATTTCTCCTGTTCCCCGGCGGGAACCGTGCAGCCTTCGTCCTCGAAAATGAAGTGGGCGCTGCCGATGAGCACACGCTCCTGCCCGACAAAGCTGGAAATCCCATGCGCCACCAGGTAATTGACCTTGGAGTGGAGCTCTTCGTGTTTGAGGCCACGGCGCTTTGCTTCCTCCACAACGGCGTTGGCCATAGAGTGGGGAAAATGCTCTTCCAGGCAGGCCGCCAGCCGCAGCATCTCCGTTTCCTTGTGCCCGCCGAATGGTATCACCCGGGCTACCCTGGGACAGGCGCGGGTCAGGGTGCCGGTTTTATCGAATACCACCGTATCGGCCTGGGCGATCTTTTCCAGAAACTTCCCGCCCTTTACCGTGATATGCTCCCGGCCGGCCTCACGCATGGCGGAGAGTACGGCCAGCGGCATAGCGAGCTTCAGCGCACAGGAAAAGTCCACCATCAGCACCGATAGCGCCCGTGTGATGTTCCGGGTCAGGATAAGGCTGAGCAGGCTGCCCGCAAAGGTGTACGGCACCAGTTTGTCCGCCAGATTGGCGGCCTTGCTTTCCGCCGCTGACTTCATCTGCTCCGAGTGTTCGATCATGGCAACGATCTGGTCGTAGCGGCTCTGGCCGGAGGTTTGCCGGACCTCTATCGTACAGGCTCCCTCCGCTATGGTGGTTCCCGCGTAGACAAGGCTGCCCGGCCGTTTGGCCACCGGCAGGGATTCCCCCGTTAAAGAAGCCTGGTTGACCATCACTTCGCCGTCTGTCACCATGCCGTCCACCGGGATAACGCCGCCGATACGGACCACAATCCGGTCCCCCGGCCGGATTTGGGATACTGGGGTCAACACTTCGCCAGCCGGCGTGCTCAACCAGACGCGGTCAACATTCAGAGACATACACTGCGCCAAATCCTGCACCGATTTTTTCCTTGTCCATTCCTCCAGAAGCTCACCCAGCTCCAGCAGGAACATCACCGAACCAGCCGTGGCAAAATCCCGGCGGATCATGGAAAGGGAGATGGAAACGGCGTCCAGCAGTTCCACCTTTATTTTACCCTGCTTCAAACAGCGCAGCCCTTTGCGCAGGAAAGGGAGAGCGTGCCACAGCACCCGGGCGATTCTCACAGGTGCGGGCAGAAACAGCGTGCTCACAAGCTTTAATGCCGCCTTTCCCACCAGCTTTTCCTCAAACTGGCGGTTGAGCATACGGCTGCTGTGGGCCGGCAGGGATACGCTTTGTTCCGCCTGCTCCCAGGAAAACCTCCGTACAGCCCGCAGAACCGTCTCCCTGGCTCCGGTATAGTACAGGATGACGCAGCCGGTGCGTTCATGTACCGTTACCCGGCTGGTCCAGCTCTGCTGCTGGAACCATGCTTCCAGCAGATCTGCCTGACGCAGGCTCATTTCCTTCTGCTTCAGCCTGCATTGCAGCCGCATCCTGCCGCGACTCTCGTGTATGATTACTGCATTCATTGAAAACCTCCATGAAAAAGGGAGCCGCAGTCACGGCTCCCTTTGCTGCGGATGATTCATTCTTCCGGCTCTTTGTTTTCTTCATCGTTTTCGTCAGCGATTTCAGCGGCGGCTTTTTCCTCCGCTTCTTTCGCAGCCCGCTTTTCGTTGATATCCTTAGCGGAAGCCAAAATATCCCCGGCGTTTTCCTGCACTGAAGTAACGGTCTTCATCGCCGAATCCTTCATACGCAGGCCGGCGGCAGTTATATGGGTATACGCCTTTTTGGCGTCCTTGCTGGAAAGCAGCTTAATTCCGACAGAACCGAACAATACGCCGCCGATAAAGCAGGCCAGTTTTGAATAAATACGCATCTTCATTCATCCTTTCCTTTATTTGTGTTTGTAGCCCGTAATGATCACCATAATCATACAGATCACAGCGCCCCACGCCCAAAAACGATGTTGTTTCACAGCACATCCTCCTTGCAATATCCTTCTGTTTTGTATCGCCCGTAGCCAGTTGCCCGCAGTTTTCGCAGGCTGTCCTCTCAATCCTCCGTTGCGGTTTCTTCAACAGACGCCTGATGGGACGTATGGTGGTGATGCCTGCCACAGCATGGATGTCCGGCGTGTTTCCCGCAGCAGCCAAGCCCCAGGTCTGCCGCCATCTGTTCGATATGCTTCAAATCGGCTTTTTCCACCCCGTCCGGCTGGCGTTCCGGTATTTTCTCTGCCATACAAAGCGCTCCTTTTCAAACAATCAATAATGGTTAGCATTGACTAACTAAAGTGTACTCTATATTTCCCCATTTGTCAATCACGAAAAAAATTTCACTTGACAAACCGGCGGAGGCATGATATATTAAATATAGTTAGCGATAACTAACCAAGATATTCCCTAAAGCCTGAAACTGTATATAGAAAAGAGGTGCCGGTTCGCTGCTTCAAAGCGCGCAGGCTTGTTTTCGTATACATCGAATAACAGGAAGAGGGGATTTTTTTATGTCTGAAAATCTAAACGGTATCCAAATCCAGCTGCTCTTGTATTTTCTGGAGGCGGAGCCGAAAAAGCGGACGGTGACCGACGCCGCCCGATATTTGAATAAGCCGAAATCTACCCTGACGCATATCCTTGACAGCCTGGACGAGCTGGCGCTGATGGAGCGCGTGGAGGGCAGAAAATCGCTGTTGACCGCTGCCGGGAAAAGAACGGCCCAACAGCTGTTGCACCAGCGAAAAATCCTGGAGCAGTATATGCAGTATCAGGACATCCCGCCTGCGCAGATCAAAGAGAACGCCCTGCGGGCACTGTCGGCGGGCTTTTCCGACGAGTTTATGGAGCGCCTTGCCGAACAGGAGGGGAGGATGCGCCTCAAGGAGATCTTCGCCGGGCACCGTGACTTTCACGGCGGGGATATCTGCAACTACCTCAAGGACGGCAGCTATTACTTCCCGTTCATCATTTACCGGGAGCAGATCAAAAACCATAACAACCTTTCCATGGCGAACCGTGGGTTTGAAAATCCCTGTGAGCTGATTGTCAAGGATCACGAAGGGCTGGTGTATCTGGCGGTGAGAACCGTGTCCGCCGAGTCCATGTCCAGCGGCAAGAAGATGGAGGGCCGGGTCAACAAAATGCAGTACCTGTACGATGGGGAATTCCGGGACGGCGGAATCGACGGGCGGTATGTGTATTTTCCGGTGACGGCGCTGAATTTCATCGCCATGGGAAAGGGTCGGGACACCCTGCTTCACGGCAGCGTATGCCTGAAAATGCAGTGCAGTGTGGGAGATATGCATATGCCGGAAAGCACGGCGATTTTCACCATGTTTATCCACTGAAACAGGGCTGTCAAGGGAGAAATAAAAATTTTTTGAACCGTAGTTGGTCCAAGTGCGTTTTTTCTGGAATGATGCGGGCTCCGGGCCTTTTTTGAGGTCAAAAAGGGCTGTTTGGCCCGGGTTTGGTACAGAATTTCGATTGACAAGAACAAGACAAACCGATATACTGAGTGTGCTTTAGGGAAACTGTGGAATAAATTGGAAAAGAAAAACCGGTTTATGAAGCAGAAAAATCCAACTATTTACGCACTGAGGGAGAAAGCTGGAAAAAACAGCGCCCTTCGGGACAAAGGAAGGCTTTTGAGATATGGGGCGTCTCCATAGGATAAAGCCAAAAAAGAACAGGAGAAGCAGGCTGCCTCAAAAAAACTCCGGAAGGGGTATTTTTTCAGGGGTTCAGTTAGCTATTGCTAACTTTGAACAGGCAGCCTCCTACACAAAATGAATATACCAGGAGGGCGAGTTCACAGCTCGGCCTCCTGACCAGAAACAATAGAAGGAGGAGCCCATGAGCCGTATCAAGGATTCGCCGTAGAAGCGGCAAAAATTTTTTATCAGAGGGTTAGAAATCACTAACCACAATACTTAACTTCCCCCCCTTGAGGGAGAACATGAAATGGAGGTATATACAATGACAACGACAAAACAGTCGTGGCTCAAACGGAGCCTGGCAGTCCTGCTGGCCGTGATGATGGTCATGAGCATGGGCGTTGCCGACGTGTTTGCGGCGGGCGGCGAAGGCGATGGGGCTGCCCCGGCTGCCGGATATTCCACTGAGCAGACGGAAAACAGTGTAATGTCCCTGACCGCAGGAGAAAATACATATTATTTTGACGACGTAGCCTCAGCGTTTACGGCCGTGGATAATACGGAAGCCATCACCGGAGATGTGACGCTGAAGGTGCAGAAGGACGGTCAGAGTTATCCGGTTGGCACAAGTGAAAAAAACTCTACTACTGTCTTTGAAAAGGCGACAGGCACGATAACATTAGATTTGAACGGCCACGATTTGGGCATGGCGGGACAAAAAGAAGGTTCAAGTTGCTTTTTATACATAAAATCCCCTTCTTTTACCTTGACCGACAGCACCTGCACAGAATCAAAGGCAGTAGTTGGTGGGAAAGAAAATGCTTCTTTTGAAGCAGGAAGCTTGAACCTTACAAATGCTTATCTGAATTTTCCGGGTGCAGGCTCCTTTACTGCTAAAAATCTAAAAATTAATGTAACTGGCATTTTTTTTGATGCATCCAGTTTAGAGAAAATTACAATCAGCAATGTTGCTGTTCACAGAGAGAACGCATCATCATATTCCTCTTTTCTTGTGAGAGTGTCAAATGTCAACGCCGAGACAAGCATTTCTGATAACGTGCTGAAAAATTCAGATGGCGGAGTGATTGCTCTCTCATGCGCAGCTACCTTAGAAAATAATGTTGTAGAAGCAAATAGCAGTATAAGTAATCTTGGGGCGTTAATGGTAAGTAGCAGAACCGTTTCTCCTGTTACGGTGTCAGGCGGCAGCTATACAAACTCCGCTGCTTCTGCTAATTCTATTGTAAATGAAGGGAAAAGCACTGTTAATTTGAAAGATGGTGTTTTTACTGGAAATTTAAAAACCACGAAAGCTTCATCGGTGATCACTATTTCCGGCGGTTACTACAAAGGCGAATGGGATCAGACCAAAGGCTCTATTTCTGCTCTCGGTACGAAATCAGAGGTTATCTCTGGCGGAGAGTATGACGGATACACCAAATATACAGCGCTGAATCAGCATACAGCTACCGTGCAGGTGGTAGACGAGGAGGGCAATCCTACAACAGCCGCTTCTGTATCGGCGACAGCTAATGGAGAATCCGTTTCGGATTTGAGCAAGGTCTATGTAACCAATGAAATGGTCTATACCATTACCTGCAAAGCGGATTATGAGGTAAAGAAAATCACCTATACGCCTGTCGGTGGAAGCGCGGAAGAAAAAGACTCTGCTTCCACTTATACCATGACGGTGCCGGATAAGGACTATATCCTGACCTTTACCGTGGGTGAAACCGATGCGGTAAAAACTGGAGAAGATATTGCCAGCATCGGGAACCAGAAGTACAAGTCCCTCACCACTGCTATGGCGGAGCTGAAGGATAACGAAACCCTCAAGCTGGAAAAGGATATTACCTACACAGATGTTTTGGAATTCAACAGAGAAAATATTACCCTAGACTTAAACGATAAAACGCTTACCATGGATGTTGAGCTGCAGGACCCGATTTCAATAGGAGGGGATAACCACACGATTCTTTTATCCGATGGGAGTTTAACCGTAAAGGATAGCGGAAAAGACGGCGCCATCAATTTTGGCGGGAAGAATAGCCAAGGAATTCTGTTGCAAGGAGAAGAAGCTGAGTTCAATTTAATCAGCGGAACGCTGGAAGGGCTGACTACTGCAGGCGGTTGTTATAGTATCTACTGTGATACCGAAAATGGAAAAGTAAATATTTCCGGCGGCCTTATTAAAGGCAGAATTTACATGAACGCCGAGGGGAACCATATTAAGATTTCAGATAACGCTAGGCTTGAAGCTGTCGGTCAGGGCTTGGTATTATACGTCACAAAAGGAACCGCAGAAATGTCTGGCGGTGAAATCTATTCAGGAAGCGATGTGCTTGCTGAAAATTCGGTTGTTTCCGTGTGGGGTTCCAAAGATTCAGAAAAAGAAAGCTTTAAAATGACTGGTGGAACGATCATTTCTGATAATAACGCCATCCCTTTACAGACAAACTCTTCTATGAGAGGAACATTTATAATCAGCGGGAACGCAAAAATAATTGCAAATAACGGTCCCGCGCTCAAAGTTATCTATACCTCATATGACGCACAGATCAAGATAGAAGATAACGCTCTTATCCAAGGCAGTACCTATGCGGTAGAATTCGAGGCCGATCCTTATGGATTTAGGAAAATGCCGTCTGTTGCGATCGACGGTGGGTATTTCTCTTGCGGCGAAGGGTACATCCCACTTGCTGATTCTTCCTTTGTGGATTTCCCGGAGGGGTATGTACTGAATACCAAAACAGAAACCAGCGGAGATTATGCAGGATATTACACTCTGGCGACAAAAGAATCTCTGAAAGGCACCTATATTCCCTCGGAAGGAACCGGTTTGCAGCCTGTAGATTACACCTATCAGGATTTTGACGGGATTTCCGACGGCAGCAACCAGGGCTTGAATCAGGTAGTAGAACTGGCGAAGGAAACCTATGAAGCCGGAAATAGCGATAGTAAATATCCCAGTGAAATCTGGAGCGACTTTACCACTGCCTATGACGCGGCTGTGGCGGTAAAAGAAAACGCCAACGCCAATCAGATGGAAATCAATTACCGCACCAAGAACCTGAGCGCGGCCTATCTTGCATTGCAGGCAGCGGCAGAATTAGACGTGAACAATCTGGCGGACGGGACCTACAAAATCGATGTAGGTATGTGGAAAGCCGATATGTCCACGCCTTCCATGTCCGGCGGTGCGGTGGATCCGACTGCAATCCTGACGATTAAAGATGGAAAAGCATCTCTGGAACTGACTTTCGGCCCTACCTATCAGTATATGCTATACGGTCACCTGATGGATTTCTTCATGTATCAGGGAGACAATCGTAATGACGCCTATAACTATATGGCGATGGGTGAGGAAGCAGCGGACGCGCAAGGCGGGCGTAAAGAAGCGACCTACGCCAACTGGTATAAAGGCAGCACAGAAAATGATTCCATGACCTTCCGCAAAGATGTAGACGGTATTGACGAGTATTCTGAAGAATACAACCTGCCTCATACCGTCCGAATCGATTTGCCTTACTTGGGCACAAACGATGATCTGCGCGCTTACTGGGTCGGTATGACGGTAGACGCTATGGGCGGTTATGCTGCGGCAATCCTGATGCTCAACTGGAGCAGCCTGGAGGAAGTAGACGTCCAGCCCACCCTTTCTGTGAGCGTCAATGAACTTTCTATGATGACAGGCGAGGAACAAACCGTCACCGCCACCCTGAAAGGCGAGATTTCCGAAGGCTACACGGTTACCAAGTGGGAAAGCAGCAATCCTTCTGTTGCCACCGTTGATAACAACGGCAAAATCACTGCAAAGGGCGAAGGCACCGCGACCATTACTGTAACTGCAACCAAATCCGGTGAGAAAGACCTCACCAAGACCATTGCTGTCACTGTTGCTCCCGAAGGCAGCGAATCGGTGAAGGTAGAAAAAGTGGAAACCAGCGGCAATACCGAGACTGCCACTTTGACCGGTAACTTCCTGACCAGCGGCAGCACAGACGGTATCACCGTGAACGGCAATACCATCACAGTGAATGCGAAATCTACGGGAAGCAATATCACATCTTCCAAGATTGTCATTCCGCAGGAAACCGCGAAGGCCCTGCTGGGTAAAACCGTGATAGTGGAAACCAGCACCGGCTCCATCACCCTGGACAGCGCCTTGCTTTCACAGATTGCGGGCGTGGAGACCGGCGTAACCCTGAGCATTGCGGAGGCTGCTGTCCCGGTTGGCCTTGGCACTTTCTCTTCCGCCTATGAGATTTCCCTGGTGGATGCAAACGGCGACGCGGTTGAGTTTGGCGAAGGCCAGGCGACTGTGACCGTCACTTCGGAAGAAACGGTGAATTATGCATACTGCATTGACAATGGCCAGCGTACCGAAAGAGTCGCAACCTCCACCAGCGGGAATAGCGTAAGCTTCACGGTGTCCCACTTCTCCCTGTGGGCTTTGAGCGACCGGGAATATGAAGTGGGCGGCAGCGCAGGCACCGGCTTCTTCTTGGAGGACGGCAACTACTATGTAGACATTGACCTTTGGAAATCAGATTCCAACGAAGCATCTATGGGCAATGTAGCCTTCAAGAACAACGACAAAGCTTTGATCACTGTGAAGAACGGAAAGATTACAAGAGTACAGATCGGAACCAATCCTGTTGATATTGATCCGTACCACAGCGCCATCACCAGCTTTGAGCTGGCCGACGGAACAAAAGTAACGCTTGACGCAACCGGTGAACTGACCACGCTCCCGGCAAACAAGAATTACATCTACATCAAGCTGGTGAGCTTCAACCTGCCGGATTCTGCCCAGCCGGATATCAGCGACGCCATTACCTATGTGCCGGTGAACTTCTATGTGCCGGATACCCCGATGGACGCCGCGGTAGGCGAAACACTGACGGCCCGCCTGCGCTTCACCTGGAGCACGGCGGTTAAGACCGACGATACATCTCTTCAGGTAGACGATACCACGGCAGCGGGGGACAGCCCGATCACCGGCGAGGAGATCGTAGATGTGAGCCTGGTGGACGAAGCCACCGGCATCAAGCTGGAAACCAACTCCGGCATCCTCAGCGACAAGGCGGTGCTTTCCGTAGAGAAGCTGACCCAGGGCGCGGACTACGACATTGCCATGAAAGCAATGAACGGCGTGGACGGTAGCTGGAACCTTTACAAGATTACTGCCTTAGTGGACGGCGTGGATACAGCGCCTCTCGGCTCTGTGGTTCTGTATATCCCCTGCGGAGCAGAGGGCATGACCCTATACCGCGTAAACGCAGACGGCACCAAAACGTTGGTGCGCGGCGAGGTGCAGGACGGCTACTATGTGGTGCGCACCACCAGCCTTGGCCTGTTTGCCATGGTGGGCGAAGCAGCTGGAACACCCGGTGGAACGCAGGATGGAAACCAGAACAGCAATACCAACATTCCCCAGACTGGCGACAATTCCAACGTGGCCGTATATGCGCTGCTGGCCCTGGCTGCTGCGGGCATGATGGGCGTTACTCTGGTCACCAGAAAGCGTAAATCTGAAGAGTCCTAAAAGGAGAAAAACAACATGACAAATACTGCATCAAAGCTCAAGCGGGCGCTGTGCAGTATGGTGGTAATGCTCGCCCTCATGGCGGGCATTACTTCTGTACCGGTACTTGCAGCATCGCCCGGCATCTATACCGCAACCGCAACTTCCCATTACCGACATCCTACCACCGGTGTGATTGAAGACTCCGGCGGCGAGAGCTCGTATGTCCTGGGCCAGTCCATGACGGACAGTGCCCTCAATAAAGCGGCTCTGGTTGAAGTGGATTCCAGCGGGGCTACCTGGATTACCATCCGCTTAAACCTGATGGACAATATCCAGTCTCCCCAGTTCCAGGTAGACGGCAGTTCTGTTTCCGCCACCTTAATGCAGGAGGACTATTCCAACAACACCGCCGATTACCGGATGCGGGTAAACAGTGAGAATTCCATTATCCGCTGCAATATGTACGTCATCCCCATGGGGCGCGAGGTTATCTTCTACATAACGGTGGGCGGCCTTTCCGCAGGTTCCGGTGATTTTGTCACCAGTATTACTGTGGAGGAGCCGGAGCCTGTCGTAGAACCCGAGCCGGAACCGGAGCAGCCGGAAACGACTACCCCGCAGACCCCTTCCGACCAGACGCCGTCCACACAGACGCCTTCAGCTGAGGAGCCATCTACTCAACCCACAGAAGAAACTCCTTCCAGCACGGAAGAACCTGTAACGGAAGAACCAGTTACAGAAGAGCCGAATTCCGAAACATCTTCTGATGATGAAGAAGAGGAATCCTCCGCACTGGGCCTGGCGGAATTTGATGAATCCGGAAATGCGGTGAGCAATACTTCCACGGAAGCAGAGCAGAACAGCAGCACCGGAAATCCGGTTATCTGGTGGGTCATCGGCGGCGTTGTAGTTGTTGCAATTGCGGGAGGCTGCGTATGGTATTTTTGCTTCTTCAGAAAGGGTAAGAACCCCTTTCAGAAAAAGTAAGGGAAGGTGCGGGCGATGAAACTTAAAAAAATCCTATCCCTTGTTTTAGCCGGTGTGATGGCGCTATCGATTACCGGCTGCGTCAACCAGCACCCGGAGGAAACCAGCAGTACAAATATCGCCAATGAAAGCGGGGAGGTGCGCCTTGTCGCTACCTCCCCCGCGGTAGCGCAGATCTGCAACCGGCTGAATCTTGACCTGGTGGGCATCTGCCAGTCC
>ENA-OQNI01001555-OQNI01001555.1-human-gut-metagenome-genome-assembly--contig:-NODE-1555-length-13280-cov-3.025165_pt1 | contig 13280 bp, 8 predicted proteins | sample MGYA00242627_ERZ504876 | MGnify/ENA primary metagenome ERZ504876 (study PRJEB26092, sample SAMD00036386) | human gut metagenome | host: Homo sapiens | study: EMG produced TPA metagenomics assembly of... | reverse complement strand
AGTAGCAGAGACTTCTGTCTTTATATTATACTTCGTCAGATAATTGGAATAATAGCCGGGAGAAGCCTGTTCATCCTTATATTTGCTCCCATATTCCTTATAGTCTACATTCAGTTCTCCGGTAGTAGGCATCAGCAATAAAGAACCCAGTTCAGGACAACCGACACCACTCAGATTTACATGAGAATATCCTGTAAAGAAACAATTGGTATATTCATAAGGCGTGGACCACCAACGTGCATCTTTATCATAAGTATTATCAGCAGAACCCATCACATTAAAAGGTACTACGGACATCATTCCATTCGGGCAAACAGCTCCGGGATTAGTGGTACCGAAATTTGTCGTTCCAATAAAAGGATCTACATAATCTATCAACAGACTCTTTTCCTTATTCATAGGGGGGGCCTTACCCTCTCCCCCAAATACGGGGAGAAGGGTGAAAGCCATTGTGCAAGTTAATAATATACGTCTCATATCCTTCTTAGATAATGCTCGTCCGTTTTGTAAAATCAATTATTTCCTGGATATAGCCGAAAGCCATTCCTACAACAGTATCTGCAGCTCCATAATAAACAGCTACACGCTCACCATCCTGCAATGCCGCACATGGGAATACCACATTGGGCACATCACCTTGAAGTTCATAAGGTGCAGCCGGACCTATCAGATATTCACGGGTACGATAAAGTACCTTTTCGGGATGATCCTTATCGAGTATCGCCGAACCCATTGCATAACGGAAACCGTTGCAAGTAGTGATAACACCATGATAGAAAAGCAACCAGCCTTCATCAGTAAGGAAAGGTACCGAACCTGCACCAATCTTGGTACACTGCCAGGCACTTTCAGGGAAAGGAGTCACTTTCATAACACAACGGTGTTCACCCCAGTATTTCATATCCGGACTGTAGCTGATATAAATATCACCGAACGGTGTATGTCCATTGTCGCTGGGGCGACTTAACATAGCATATTTGCCATCTATCTTTTGCGGGAAAAGTACTCCATTACGATTGAAAGGCAGGAAGGCATTCTCGCATTGGAAGAAATCTATAAAATCAAATGTATAGGCAATACCGATAGTAGGTCCATGATAGCCGTTACACCAAGTAATCCAATATCGGTCTTCAATCCATGTAACACGCGGGTCATATTTATATTCGGATTCGATCATTTCCGTGTTACCGGCTTTAAATTGAATCGGTTCATGACTAATATCCCAATGAATACCATCTTTACTGAACCCTGTGAAGATATTCATCTGTACAGCTTTGTTGTCACAACGGAATACGCCGGCGAACCCATCTTTGAAAGGTACGACAGCACTATTGAAAATACTATTGGATGAAGGAATATGATAGCGTCCGATGACCGGATTTTGCGAGTAACGCCACATTACATCTGTACATCCGACAGGACGTTCTTCCCAGGGAATTTGAATCTTATTCATAATAATTATTTATTTAGTAATTAGTTATCTATTATCACTCAAAAATAGCAATTTATTTTTTCTTTTTTGAATCATCATACGTAAAAGGTATAAAATAGGTCATCAAAAAAGCAGGAATTGTTGCGATCAGTACATAGATAAAGAAACTACGGTATCCCAGTAAATCACTAAAATAGCCGCTGATCATTCCCGGAAGCATAACTCCCAGATTCATGATTCCCGAAGCAAATGCATAATGTGACATATGATGTTTGCCAGGAGCAATCTGCTGCATCATGAACAAGGTCAGTCCGACAAATCCGAAACCATAGCCGAAATACTCCATTGTGATACATGTTCCGATCAGATAAAGACTGGTCGGCTGGACTACAGCAAGGAAAGTATAAGCAAGGAAAGGAAGGTTGAACACGCAACAAAGCATGAATAATGTTTTCTTCAATCCATATCTGGCAACAAATATTCCACCTAGCAATGAACCGATAACAAAGGCGGCAGAACCAAAGACGCCATTCAATGTGCCGATTTCTGTCAATGACAGCCCCAGACCTCCGACCTCTCTGGAGGCACGCAGAAACAAAGGAGCAACCTTCATTATAAATCCTTCCGCCAATCGGTAGAGAATAATGAAGAAGATATAATATACTATATGTTTTTTAGTAAAAAAGTTCCCAATCACATTTACCAAATCCTGCATGATTTCTGAAGTAGTTTTTTTTCCGGTAGCAGGAACTTGTGTAGAAGGCAACATCTTTATATGATAAAGACCGAGCAATACCATTACTGCAGCAATTACGGCAAAAATAATCATCCATGCAGATGAATATGCACCCTTATTGGCATCTATCGAAGCTCCTTCTATTGCCCCGAAATGTTCGGCCAGCATACCTGCCAAAGCAACTAATCCACCATTAGCAACCAATTTTGCCACATTATAGAAAGCCCCCTGCACTCCAATATATTTAGCCTGATCCTCTTTATTCAGTTCTGCCATATATACACCATCGCAAGCGATATCATGTGTGGCTCCACTGAACGCAATCACCGCCATAGTGGAAATACTGATAGCAAAGAAATAATCAAAGAATAACGAAAAAGCTACTACTCCAAACAATATACCACTCAACAGTTCGGTTACCAGTACAAAAAACTTTTTGGTCCGATACATTTCAAGAAAAGGGCTCCATAAGAATTTGAGTGTCCAGGGCATCATGATAAGAGAAGTCCAAAACGTTATCTGAGTATCAGAAATACCCAAATCCTTAAACATGAATACGGAAACCAAATTGATGGCAATAAAGGGAAGTCCCATTGCAAAATAAGCGGTAGGTACCCAATAAATCGGGTTGATAGTTTTTCCTTGAGAAGCAGTTTTATTCTGTTGCATAGTTCAATAGTATATAGATGAAAGGGTCATTTTTCTGACCCATCTATATATAATACAACTAAGAAGGGCAAACTACTAACGCTTGCCCCTACTTTTTTTTATTTTATTGTTACTTCGTCGATAAAGAACCACGAAGGATGCCCTACACCATAATGCCATTCGGGACATTCTTTCGTACCGGTGACCTCAACTTTCACATAACGGGCATGCACTGGCATTTCCGATTCAGTCTTCACTCCGCGGAACTCCACTTTCCCCGAACGGTTTTCCGGCATATCATGTGTTCCCCAATGTGTATAATTCTCTCCATCTTCAGAATAGGAATAAACCACCTTCAGAGGGAAAAGAATCCAGGCTCCGATCTGATGCAGGAAATCCGTATCTATACTATGTATTTCTTTCTCTTTACCCAAATCTATAACAAAAGCACCGTCTGTTCCTTCCCAGCCGATCCAGCTTTCAACGAAAGTAGATCCTCCGAATAGTCCGTCCACTAATGCCGTTTTTCCGATTTCTGCATATTTACCGGTAGGAGGAATAAGATAAGTAACCTTCGCTCCTATCGCAACGCTTTTTTCTGCACGGGGCATATATCTCTCCCGATACAACTGGCAATATTCCACAGGAGAATTGGAACGTTCATTCAATGTCGGTACATTAAATTCTTTCACCCGTTCTTCAAAAAGTGCCAATTTCGGACTGATCTCATTCATATCCGTACCAGTCTCAGTACGGGCAATTTCCAATTCCGAATACTGAATGGGCAAGCGGGCACGCTGCACACGCTTCAGGAATTTATTATCTTCAGCCACCGCTTTCTCTGCATCATCAAACAGTTGATTATAACGTCGTATCAGTTGTGGTTTCAGCATTCCGTATTTATGGGAAACAGGAGAATCATAAATCCACAATCTTTGTCCGCTACCTATCAACGCTCCCTCCATCACCTTGATATACTGATAAAGGTATGGCGCAGCCTCTCCATAGTATCCATGCAGGAAATGCTGCATCAAAGAATCAACATTCGCTTCGGGGTTCCACATTAACTTAGATACCAGATAGGCACGTAACTCAGCGAAGTCTCCTCCCCTGCTTCCTGCAATCTGTGAGAAATGCATAGTGGCATGATTCTTTTTGAACAGACGAATATTATCCTGCAAGATATGAAAATTAGGGAACGGAGCCAGATAATTATCAAAATTAATACCATAATCCCACACGAAAATATTATTAGTGATGGCAGCCCAGCCTTCCATTGCTTTCACAAACTCTTTACCTGAGGCATTTTCCGTCAAAGTCACTTCACGGTCACAATCTATATCACAAAGCATGATATTCACATTCGGCAATGGCTTCACATGTTTCGGAGGATTCATCGTATACAGATAGGCAAGCGTGGAAAATTCCTTATCGGGAAAACGGGCAGCCAGCTTATTCAAAAAAGTAATGATACTTCCTGAGAGTGCTCCTTCATAATCATCTATCGCTTTGCAGGCATCACATGTACAATTGGTATAATTACCATCATTCTGACTCACAGACATAATATGCTTATCCGGATTTGCCTTAAAAATAGAATCAATCCGCTGAGCCACGATTTCAAAAACTTCCGGGTTACTCAGACACCATTGGCTTGCTTTCCCGGGATGGCGTTTGCCTTTAAAATAAGAATAATATTCCGGATGGTCTTTTCCATATACGGAAGCAGGAAGCAACTTATCAAAAGTATGCACCCAATAACCGGCAGCAAACACTTCGTTTGGCTCTTCCAGCCTGTTCCACCATTTATATATGGAGTCTGTACGAATAGCATAACATTGTGTCTGGCGGTAACGGAAAGCCGGATTATCTATTTTATCGATAAGCGGCAGTTCGATTGTCTTCGCAGGGTTAAAAGAGTATTCGTTTTCTCCCCAGTAATCCACTCCAAGATATTGTTCGAGTAAAGTTACAACTCCGTAGACTGTCCCATTCCCACTGCCTGAAATACGTAAGATTCCATCTTTCGTAGATAGGCTGAAACCGTCTTCTGTCACTCCAGCTGGGGTTTTGCTACTGATTATAATATCTCCTTTTTTTGCATTCTGCCCTTTTACAATGGGAAATGTACAACCTGAAATTCTCTGAAGGAACAATTGAAATAAATTTGCTGATATTTGATTAATCTGGTCATTTTCTGATAGAATAATCCTGGATTTAGTTTTTCCATTATCAACTAAAACGACTTGTGCTGTTGCAGGAATATAACAACATGCTCCCAACAAACAAAGCAGCTGAAAAATAATACGGCGAATGATTCTCATAGCATTTCCTTTAATTAGTTTTTAGATAATACAATCCAAAAATATAAGATACTCAAGAAAAAAATCAGTTCTAAGTTTTATTAACAAAGAAAACTTAGAACTGATCACAACATGATATAAACAGCAAATAGCCCAAGCTCATTCAGTAATAAACTTGGGCCATTTTTTATTCAGTTTCAGTATAAATACCTACAGTATTAATATAAGGAGAATAATAAAGAGCTCCATGGAAAGTTACTCTTATATATTGCGCTTGTTTAGCCACAAGAAGAAGAATGTAACTTGTCTTATTTGCAAATCCTGAAGCTACACCAAGATCCTCATATTTCTCTCCATCATTACTTATCGCTATACTTGCACTTTCCGAAGAATAAAACCATTCATAGAAATGTAAAGCAATAGTTTTTATATTCTCTTGTTTTCCCAAATCGATATCAAGTATGCTGCCATCCGGAACATAATCATACAAGTCGCTAGATTGTCCATTCAAAGTAAAACTCCAACCCGAATGGTCATTTATTACAGAACCTACCGGTTTGTCTACACAAGATAAAAATCCGACAAGTGCTGTTTTATAAACAATATATATAACTTTATTCTCGCCTATATCTGCTCCTACTCCATCAACATTCGTGATTGTCACTGGAATAACATAGTTAGTACCCAGCTGCACAGAAGCCATATCATCCGAAAAACTCAAGGCAACACTCTCTTCCGGAGTTGTTTTTCCTTGTTTAATCATTATTGTCGATTGCTTCAAACTTGCACTAGTCAGTAAAGAATAATCTGTGCCATGCAATGCATTATACGTTCCAACTAATGCCGGATTAATAGCAAGAGTAACTTTGGTGTCACCATCTGCGGCCCATGCCGATTTTAAGATACCGTCAAGCTTCCATTCACTGCTTAAATTTGTAAATCCTTGACTATACTGATACTCTAACAGATATTCTTTACTTGAAGTCAGTGTGACATGATTTGGTTTGTAAGTCGATTCAAATGTCAAGAATATCTTACTATTACTTTCACTCGCTGATACTCCTGTTCCATTAATAGAAGTTATAGCAATCGGGAGAATATAATTTTCCGATCCGTTCTTAAATTCTTCCATATTAGTATAATGCACTTTTAAAGTATCTACAGAGATATATTCCCCTTGTTTTATATACAAAGTTGCATTTTCCAGTTCTGCATTTTGTAAAGCTACATAGCTCGTTCCATATTCACTGTTGTATGCATCTACCAATGACCTGTCAATAGCTAATTGGATGGTCAAATCTTGTGGTGCAGGTTTAGTACACCTGACAGGAGACAAAATATGTTCGGTGGCGATTTCTTTCAAAAAAGTTCCGTCTCCTTTATACTCTAAAGTAGCATTTGTTTCACTTGGTTTATAAATATAGACATAATTGATATCATACGGATCTGTTGCTTCGTCATCGTCACATGCTGTGACTAATGGCAATGACATAGCAAAAAATGTACTGTATAATATATATTTAAATAATGCTTTCATATCATACTGTTTTAAATTATTGAGCAAATGAATATGTTTCCCATGTCACCTTTTGACGGTTTTCGTTACCTAGGTTAGAATTGCCAATTTCCACATCATGACCATTACCGGTTACATCGTGTAGTATTGTAGCTCCTTCACCTTCATTCATTGGCAGATACAACAACAAATTCTTGTCTGTATAGTCAACTTCGGTATACATAGATTTCTTTATCTGATTAACTGTGCGTGTAACTTTCCAAAAACGAACCTGACACATTTCACAGAAATCCGGAAAATATTCTTCTCCTGAAGAAATCATCTGAAATTGATCAATATTCATCGGTTGTCCTATTGAAGAAGATAATGAGGCAACTACAGTACCATTTTGGTACAATAAAGTAGTACCGGATGCTGCATCATAACTCACTGCAAAATGATACCATTTTTGTGCTTCTAAACCTTTTCCCTTAGTTGGATCACCTGTATCAAATTGAGACCCCATCGTTTTTACTTGTAGGAAATTATTTTTATAGCTACCATTCTCGGAATAGATTAAGTCACCAAACCGTATATATAGTTCTGTCCCTGAACCTCCTGAGTTTATTATAGCCTGATTATTCTTAGTATATCCACCGTTCCCTGATTTAGAGGTGACTTTACTCCACCATTCCAATGTATAATTTGGCAAAGCTAACCCCCAAGCTCCTTCCGGGGCTGCATGCATACCATTATACCATGTTAATTTAGGAACAGCTTGTTTCAAAGGCTTCACAAGAACCAATAAAAAACTGGAAGAGGATTCCGACTTCTCAATACCTCCTTCCACATTCTTAATACTGATGGGAATTGCATATTGAGCACCGCCTTCAGCTTCAAAACTTTTAATATCAACATTCACAGGATCTGCACTTACAGAACCTGCTTCAATTGTCACTGATTCAGGAAATGATATATATTCTTTAGGAGGCATTTTATAATTAGTTTCATTCTTCTTATTATAAGCATCTAATACAGATTCGTCAATAAATAAATTAGCTTTTATTGTTTGATTAATAATATTCACCAAACGTACAGTTAACGAAGTACGCGTCGTACCCTCTGTCAATGTCAATTCTTTAGTTTTGGATGTAGACGCTTCATTTATATAGACTAAATTATCTATAACATCATACTTAGCATTTTCACATGCAGTATGGACCAGTGCCAGTACCCCAAATGCCATTATTTTAAGTAAAGATATTCTCTTCATTGTTTAACCCTTTCTTTTAGTTATTAATAGGAGGATTCTGTGCAGCACTAGCTGCACGCACTGTGGGCTAATCAGGATTTCCAGGATAATCATACTCAATATGATAAGCCCCCATACCTGCATGTTCTATTCCACAAGCCGGATGATAGCTCTGTTGCTCGGTAAAGTAATGCTTATCCACTGCTCTTTCAAAAGTTGCAGTCACAATAGATTTCCCCATAGCTTCTTTAAAGACATTAGGGTGACTTCTACGTACAGCTTCAAAGAAAGAATCCAATCCAGAATGTCCTAGTTCATAGGTCTGCCAAGCTATATAATCAAGACTTAGAACTGTTTCCTCTGAAAGCACTTCATAAAAGCTCAACCAACCTGCACCACCAGGGATATCAGCAACCAACATTTTCCCCGTCTTATCAAACTCCTCACGTAAAGTCTTCATAAACGCATTGGGTACTGATGGCATACTGGAGTTCATTAAAGTCCCCCAATCCTCAATATCATAATCAAATCCATCGATATTATATTTGTTACATGTATCTACAATAGCAAGTGCATATTTCTTAGCAGCCTCAATGCAAGATTGCTCATCTTTAGGATCAAAGCCCCAAAACGCTTCCTTCACTGCATCATCGTTACCCCCCGGTGTGAGATTATCACCAATATCTCCTGCGCGCCAACAAAGCACTGCTCTGGAACCCTTAGCCTGAAAGTCTTTTAAATCAGCCTGTTGCTCAACCGTCAGATTTCCCCAACAGAGCCAAAGGCTCACAAAATCCGTACTGTCCGGTAATCCACATAAAGCATATTGCATGGAAGAACCTCCCTTACCTGCCCAGTTACCAAACCAGCCAAACATAATCTTATGTGGAGAGTTAAAATAATCCTTCAAATTATTTTCATAACCTTGCGTAGGAGGTTCATAATAATCTTTCGCCTCTATGTCGGTCCAATCACTACATGCGATATTTAAGAATCCCTGCGAAAAAAAGAGAGAAATTCCTATTCCGTATATTATTTTTTTCAATTTGCTCGTTTTCATAATAAAAATTATTTTAACGTTCTGATTTAATTTTTCTTAGCCCACCAAAGATCTGTGGCAGAGTTATCTGCACCACCTAACATTGATACAGCTGCTTTCACATTTGCATTATTCGTATTATATTCTGACTGAGGGAAAGGCAAACGACGCATACCACGCTGCACTGTCACCCCATCTGTATTCAGATTATTCACGATAGGGAATAGTTTAGGATAACCTGTACGACGAATGTCAGCCCACGTTTCCCAACCATTCGGAAAATTGGCAATCCACTTCTGAATCAAAATACGCTCCAAATTCTCTGTAACACTTGCTGATTCATTATATTTCGGAGTTACAGTTGACACTGCTGCTATATCCTTACCTGAATCCGAAGGATCACTGTAAGCAGCAGGAACCTTTTCACTTTTCAAATAATCGCCAATAGTAGCTTTACGTTCTTCCATAGACACTGTCACTCCTGTGTAATAAAGTTCTTTGGGAGTTCCTCCCATATTCCATTTATACATCAATGCAGCTTCTGCACGTAAAAAATAAGCTTCAGATGCAGACATAATGAGCAATTCATCATCTATACCAATATTCAGGCGGGAGAATTTTGTATAATTTGCCTGAGTTGTAGCACTTTGGTAAATACCATTTCGCACTCCTATTTGTCCTCCACCGATAGAAGCATCTGCTTCTGATGCATATTTAGCCAAACGAGGATCATTATAACCGCTTAAATATGAAGTGATATTAGCACTGATACGAATTTCATTCCATGAAGAAGTAACACGATAATATGGATTCATACCGTCATTATATTTACTATATGCAGCATCTGATGCAGATGTCATCACACCAATTACATCAGAAACAGCTTCTTCTGCTTTCTCCTTGGCAAGTGCTGGAGAAACACTAGAAATGCGCATTGCCATACGAAGCTTTAAAGAATTGGCAAATTTCACCCATTTGTTAAAATCTCCATTAAATACAAGATCGTATTCTGATAAAGAACTCATATCTTCATTACCTAACACTGCTACTTTAAAAGCGGAAATCGCTTCATCCAAATCATCAAACATGTGTTTATAAAGATCCTCCATATTGTCATATTCTACAGTAAAAGCAGTTCCTGTAATTTGAGAATAAGGAATCGGTCCATAACAATCACTAATTTTAAGTGAAGCTGCCACACGAAGAATCTGTGCCCATTGATAAGCCAATCCTTTGCCATCAGAAAGATCACGTATCTGGAAATATCCGGTATAAATCTGTGGCATAGTAGTATCAAACATATTTCCATACCACCCAACTCTTGGATTGTAAGTATAATAATTACCTCCATTACCCCATTGGGCGATACAAGTAATTTCTCCACCATATTCAGATCCAATCATCTGATCCAACATCTGTGAATTGTTCTGTTGTCCTTGTACTAATGCAGGAATCATGCTTTTAATCAATGATCCGGTGATTGCATTATCACCCAGCATTTGGTCAGGTTTAGGTCCAAAGGGATTTGTATTATACTCTTCAAATTTATCGGTACAACCTGTTCCTAGTGCTACTAACAAAGTATACACAGACAGTTTTGCAAACTTCTTTATTATCTTATTCTTTTTCATAATCTAAACTAGAATGTTAGTTTGACATTAAATCCGAGACTTCTCAAACTAGGTTGTTGAAAATAGTCAACCCCCTGATAGAAATTACTAGTGACAGAAGATGTACTTTCCGGATCATAAGGTGCTTTACAATAAATCATCCATAAATTCTTTCCTGTAAGCCCCAGTGTCATATTTACATGATTTTTGAACCATGTTTTAGGAAGTTGGTAGCTCAAGCTCAGTTCAGAAAGGCGAATATTCGTTGCACTATATGTATAATAAGTACCAACAGCGGTAGTTACTTTACTATAATATTCCTCAGCATCCACTTTACTGTCTCCAACCCATACACCGCCTGCCTGACGAGCAACTGCAGAACTTTCAGATACACCATATTTATCAATCATGGCTTGTGTATCCGATACAACTAATCCTCCAAAACGCCCGGTGAATGCAAATCCAAGATTCCATCCCTTCCAAGCAACACTACCATTCCATCCCAAATAATATTTAGGAAGAATAGAGCCAACCTTGCGGTATTCCGTATTTTCAATAGCCAAACTTCCATTAGAGGGGTCTTTCCAAATATATCCATTAGGAGACTGACGCAAACGCTGATTGATATAAATATCTCCCATTGATCCGTTTTCATAGAGTCTTAAAGTCGGACCACCACTAGTTCCCAATGTTCCTTTTGAGTAATACTCCATTTCGATAGCTTCGCCGGTTTCCGGATTGATGGCACCATTCGCTAAACTAACGATCTTGTTTTGATTAAGAGTGTAAGTGAAATTTGTAGATACCTTCACTTTATCAAATGTATCAGAATATCCTAAAGCCAGCTCAATACCCTGATTCTGAATATTACCAGTCTGCACAATATTATTCTTATATCCAGATGAAGCCGATGCATCAACATAGAATGTCTGATTGAAGGTATTAGAACGATAGAAGGTCATATCTAAATTAATACGGTTGCCAAGGAATTTAGCATTGACGCCTAGTTCCCATGATTTTGTATTTTCTGGTTTCAGATTAGTATTATAATGACTTGCAGGATATTCATATGTATTTGTTTGCTCATTATAAGTATATTGCATTTGGGTAAGGTATCGATTAGGGGAAGAAGCGACCTCCGCCCACGAACCACGAACTTTCAAATAAGAAATAGCTTTTGGTAGCTTTACAGATTCACTAACAAGCCATGACAGACCAACAGACGGATAAAAGTAGGAACCTTTGCTGGTAAAAGCTAATTGAGATGCCCAGTCATTACGCCCAGTGACAGTCAAATACAATTGATGATTCCATCCTAATTCTGCACTTGCAAAAACACTTTGTACTTGATCATGCCATTTTGATTCATTACGCTTGGAAGTATTGACATTAATATTGCCATAATGGAAGAAATTAGGAATTTGCTCCAATCCTCCTTTTAGATACATAGCATCTTCCTGAATATCATTAATAGAAGCACCAACAGTTGCATTCAATGAAAGTTTGTCATCAAAGAAATTCTTATTTATGCTAGCCATTACATCAGCATAAACAGACCGATCATTTTGTTTAGTATGTCCATAATAACCTTTAGAACTACTTTCTGTAAAAGTACCTCGTGTACTAGCATAATACTTTTCATAACTATCGCTATCTGAATTATCCACACGTACTCGCCCTGTTACATTCACCCAATCTGTTATATCCCATTTCAGACTAGCATTAAACATATAACGACGTTTAGAAAGCTCATTCTGCATTCGATTCATAATCCAATATGGGTTTTGCATATCCAAATCAGTACCAAATATAGATTCCGGCCAATATTGTACCATAAGGTTTCGAGCCTCACTATAGCGTTCATACATCTGTACTTCCTGAAAGTTTTCACCTCGTGGAAAAAGATAAAGAGATACCAAGGGATTAAAATATTGTCCACTACCTACCATATTCTTATTATTTTGAATAATATATTGAGCTCCCAAATCAAGACTCAACTTATTATCACAGAATTTAGCGGTATTACGAATAGAGAAATTATAGCGGTTATAAGCATTATTAGGTAAGATACCTGTAGAGTTTGTAGTAGAGACAGATGCGTAAGTTTGATTTTGTTCAGTACCAGTGGTCAACGTGAAACCATTCATCTCCGTCATTCCCGTATTGAAGAAGTCAGATGGATCAAAGTTGCTAGGAGTATCCATCAAGCTCCCCCAACTGCCTAACTCTCCTTCACGATTACCATAAATATTCTGAAACTTCGGCATCATCATCGGAGATGAAAAACTTGTACTATTACTATAAGAAATTTGCACTTTTCCTACAGTACCTTTTTTAGTAGTGATAAGAATAACTCCATTAGAAGCATCCGAACCATACAAGGCTGCAGCGGAAGGTCCTGTTAAAATTGTCATGCTCTCAATATCTTCAGGATTAATATCAGCTACGCTATTAGATCCTGGCTGTTTGTTCATCGTACCTCCAGCATTATCTCCTGAATTTACATTAAACATTGGAATACCATCAATAACATAAAGTGCATTATCATTTTTCTCCAAAGACTTTGTACCACGCATAACTACACGAGCCGCAGCCCCAGCACCGGCTGAAGAAGCATTTATTGTTACGCCAGCTACTTTTCCTGATAAAGCATTAATAAAGTTAGCATCCTTTATATTAGTCAATTAATCACCCTTTACTTGCTGTAAATTATAACTCAACGATTTTTGTTCACGTTTGATACACAACGCAGTACCTACTACTTC
>ENA-OQNI01001552-OQNI01001552.1-human-gut-metagenome-genome-assembly--contig:-NODE-1552-length-13320-cov-5.102100_pt1 | contig 13320 bp, 9 predicted proteins | sample MGYA00242627_ERZ504876 | MGnify/ENA primary metagenome ERZ504876 (study PRJEB26092, sample SAMD00036386) | human gut metagenome | host: Homo sapiens | study: EMG produced TPA metagenomics assembly of... | reverse complement strand
AAAAACTATTTGAATCAGACCATATCTGAGATCATAAATCGAAAACCAAGATTTATATGTATTGAAGATCTGAATGTCAGCGGAATGATGAAAAACAGACATTTATCCAAAGCAGTCCAGGAACAGAGATTTTTTTGGTTTAGAAAACAGCTCGAATACAAATGCAGCGATAAAGGGATCCAGCTTATTGTGGCTGATCGTTTTTATCCATCATCAAAGCTTTGCAGCTGTTGTGGAAACATCAAAAAAGATCTGAAGTTATCTGACAGAGTTTATAGATGTGCATGTGGGAATATGATTGACAGAGATTTCCAGGCATCTATAAATCTCAAGACTTATGGAGAAAAATTTGCAGGCTGACACTGAAATGTTAATGCAAATATGTACGGATACGTTAGTTCGGAATTTACGCCTATGGAGAGTACAAGAACTTGTGAGTAGATAGATATTTATATCATCAAAAGCATACTCTTTGAAGTAGGAATGGAACATAGAAGTTTATAACTTTTTATAAGTTTTCAGTAACGGTATGCAGACCATGCGGAATCTTGCACGAAACATGATATGGATGATGCGCTGTTTTAAACTTGGAAGAGAGAGTGGTATTCTGTATCCGGAAACAGAAACTGATGCTTGTACCAATTTCATAAAACGAAGTGATACGTTACGTTAAGCCGATGGCTTTAATTGGAAGTTTTGGAATTAAAAACTGTATGAAAATGTGCTATGATAAAATTGATAAATTAGGATTTAGAGGATGTGAATGAGCAGCATGAAGAAAACAAAAGAAGGAATTAATTTGAAAAAACTCCTTAGGCTGAAGAATACAGGCAGTATCTTTGTGATTGCGGGGCTTTTGATGATTTTTGTAATAGCGTCGTACACATATATTCTGCAAAGTTCTTACACTAAGACCGCCCTTGAAACAGAAATCACACGTGACACAGCGAGTGCAGATGCAGTACACAAACTTGTGAATGGAAGAATCGGCAAAGAAGATTTTGATCAAATCAAAGATCAATCTGATGAAAAGAAGCAATTATATAAGGATATTTCTTCATATTTCAATGAAATCAGAACACTGAATTCTACTCGATATATTTACACCGCTAAAAAAAATGAAGAAGGAAAACTCGTTTATGTGGTAGACGGTTTGAATCCGGATGCGGATGATGTAAGACACCCTGGAGATTATATTGAGGAAGAAATGGTTCCGTATATTGATAGGGCTATTTCTGGGGAGAATGTGTACTCTCAGGATATCATTGATACAACATGGGGTCCGATTTTTACGGCTTGCTATCCTGTAAGCGCAAATCTTGATGGGACAGGAGAAATCATTGGCGCATTTTGCATTGAAATGGATATGCAATCAGCTTATGGAATGGTTGAAAAGACGAATCATATTTCCATCATCTGCGGTTTAGTCGCAGGAGCTATATTGCTTTTAATTTGTCTATATACCTATTATGTTTACCAGAAAAGCAAGGCAGAAGAGCAAAAACAAAAACAATTATTAATGACCGCCGCTGAGGAAGCAGATGCTGCCAACAAAGCAAAATCTGCGTTTTTGCTTAGTATTAGCCATGACATCAGAACGCCGATGAATGCCATTATTGGATTTACAAACATTGCGCTTCACCAGAACACGGTTTCAGATATTCATGGTAGCTTGGAGAAAGTTCAAAAAAGTTCGAATCATCTTCTCTCTTTGTTGAATGACGTTCTGGATTTTACTCGCATTGAAAGTGGAAAAGTTACTATTTCGCCCGAGCCAATGGACATTACTCAATTGACAGATAACGTCCAGGCGATTATGAATGGACTTCTTTATAATCGAGATCTTAAGTTTGAAGTACATCGAGAAATCTCAAAGAACCCATATGTCCTTGCGGATGTTGTGCGTATCCGAGAAGTTTTGGTGAATCTTCTTGGCAATGCTGTGAAATTCACAAAGGACGGCGGAAAGATTACTTTGGATATCAGCAGTTACCCAGGAGCGGATGAGAAACATATCATAACTCGTTATGTTGTTCGAGATAACGGTATTGGCATGAGCGAAGAGTTCCAGAAAAAATTATTCGATCCGTTTTCACAAGAAGATGATGCTAATGCCAGAACCCAATATAAGGGAACCGGTCTTGGTATGGCCATCACAAAAAAATATGTGGATATGATGGGCGGTTCAATTGCTGTTGAGAGCAAAAAAGGTGTAGGTTCTACATTCACAGTGGAGATCCCACTGGAGTTGACAGAACAGGTTATTCAATCAGAACAAAAACAACATCTACATAGAGATTTGACGGGTATTCATGTTCTTATGGCTGAGGATAATGATTTAAATGCTGAACTTGCTACGATAATGCTGGAAGATGCTGGTATGACCGTAACACGCGCATCAGACGGAAAAGAAGTTGTGAATTTGTTTAAAAATCATCCACGAGGCACATACGATTTTATTTTGATGGATATTATGATGCCAAACATGGATGGACACCAAGCAGCAAAAGCCATTCGAGCCTTGGGTATAGAGCGGTCTGATGCAGTTACGATTCCAATTGTAGCTTTGTCTGCAAATGCTTTTATAGATGATATTCAGGAATCCCTGGATTCAGGCATGAATGACCATATTTCCAAGCCGATTAACATGGAGGAATTAATCGATACTATCACTAAATACATTAAACACGATTAGGAAAACAAAGAAGTTAATTCTGATGAAAAGTTTGCACTGGTCTTGCACTGACTTTTCTATTTCGATGTGATATTATTATAATCGCCAGAAAAGCAATGAGGGTCTACGGAGTTTTCCGTAGGCTCTTTTTTCTTGGCCGGATGCGTCTTTCATCCTTTCACGCATCCGTACATACGAAAGGAGGATTTTTTTTGTGAAAATCTTAGAAAACAATAACAAATCAAACAACCTAGAAGAAAACTTAATTTTGGTTGAAACTATTCCGATAAAAGAATATACTTATAATAGGCTTGTTGTATCGTTTGGAGGAAAATTATGGATTATATAACAACGATCGAAATGTCAAAAATATGGGGAATTTCATCTAGAAGAATTTCTCTTTTATGTAGCCAGGGAAGAGTGCCTGGAGCAGAGAAAAAGGGAAAGACTTGGCTAATACCAAAAGATGCGGTAAAGCCAACAGACCCTCGAAGGAAAAATAGATGACGTATTGGAGGTTATAATGCTTATGGGAAGGCCAGAAGATTCCAGAGTGAAGATTCCAGCGCTTGTACACTTTACAAGACTTGGATATACCTATATGTCAATTAAAGATAAGGAATGTAACGTTGACTATGATGGTGATACCAACATTTTTTATAGTCAATTTTTGTCAGCAGTTAATCGAATCAATCAGACCGAATTAACACTAGAGGACGCAAAAAAAATAATTGGTGAACTCAAGATTAAATTAGACAATGATGATTTGGGAAAATCCTTTTTTAAGATATTGCAATCCGGTATTGATGGAATTAAGTTGATTGATTTTTCTGATATAACAGGAACAAAGAATGATTATACAGTTGTAACTGAGTTACCATATGAAAATGGAGATGATAATTTTCGCCCGGATATTGTTGTATTAATTAATGGTATGCCTTTGTCATTTATAGAGGTTAAACGACAGAATAATCGAGAGGGCATATTGACAGAAAGAAGCCGGATGGAGAGAAGATTTGGCAATAAGATTTATCGTCGATTTGTAGGAATTACACAGTTTACAGTATTTTCTAATAATAATGAATATGATGACTCTGATATCGAACCGATTCAAGGAGCTTTTTATGCTTCAAGTAGTTATAAGAGAATGTTTTTTAGCAAATTCCGTGAGCAAAGAGAAGATGAATTAAAGGCAGATATGCAGTCAATTGTTACGGAAACGGAAGAGTTTGTTTTAAGCGATAATAATCTGATTGCTATAAAAGGGACACCAGAGTATGTATCTTCTTTATCGGAGAAATCGCCCACAAATCGAATAATTACATCTTTATATACGAAAGAGAGACTGCTGTTTTTACTGAAGTATGGTATCTGTTATAAAACAACAACTAACAAAGATGGAATTACGGAGATAGAGAAGCATATAATGAGATACCCGCAATTGTTTGCAACGTTGGCAATTCGGGATAAGTTGAGAGAAGGAGTTAGAAAAGGTGTAATTTGGCATACGCAGGGGAGTGGGAAAACTGCACTTGCTTATTCAAATGTACAGTTTTTAACTGATTATTTCAGCAAAGAAGAAGGGAAAATTACAAAATTCTATTTTATTGTAGATCGTTTAGATTTAGCTGAGCAGGCAAAAAATGAATTTGAAGCCAGAGGACTTAAAGTAAAACTGATAAAAGACAAGGAAGCGTTTATTACAGATATTACGAATCCAGGAGAATCAAATACTAGTGGCAAAGTTACAATGACTGTCATCAATATTCAAAAATTTTCCAAGGAATCTGTAACAAAGCCATCAGATTATAATGTGGATGTGCAGAGAGTGTACTTTTTAGATGAGGCACATCGGAGTTATAATCCAACAGGCTCATTTTTAGCCAACCTGATGGCATCAGACCGTGATGCAGTACAGGTTGAATATAGAAAAAGTACATCCTCATAAGTTTAGAAGAACATTAGCAACTGTAGCTATAGACAAAGGAATGCCTATAGAACAATTACAGAAATTGTTAGGACATCAACGGATAGACACAACATTGCAATATGCCATGGTTAAACAGAGCAACGTGAAAATTGCTCATAGAAAATATATTGGATAGGAGAACATCAATGAGAATTGTAAAACTTAGGGATATATCCGAATTAAAAACAGGTCCCTTTGGAACACAGTTTAGAGCAAGTGAGTATGTTACAGAAGGAATACCGGTAATTAATGTCAAGAATATTGGCTACGGAAGTTTACTTGTTTCAGGGCTGGATCATGTAAGTGAAAATACATTAGAAAGACTGTCGGAACATAAATTGCAAGAGGGAGATATTGTATTTGGAAGAAAAGGTTCTGTTGACAGACATTGCTTGATCAGGAAAGGGCAAGATGGATGCAGGGGTCAGATTGTATACGTGTACGATTTACAGATGCCATTGTTTATCCTGAATTTGTTTCGTATTATTTATTGACTGATGCAGTAAAAATGAAGATAAACAATTCCGCAGTAGGATCAACTATGGCATCATTGAATACAGATATTTTGGGTGATATCGATATTATTTTGCCAGATTGCGAGGAACAAAAAAGAATAGCACTAATTTTAGGCACAATCGACAAAAAAATAAGTAATAATAATCAGATAAATGATTATTTAACGGATCAATTCTCTATGGTTGCCTGACCATTCATGAGCATTGGCAGAAGCCAGTCACGTAAATTTTGCAACTTTCGTGTTTGCTGTTCATTTTCATAAATTTGACGTTCTATGAGGCTCGATTTCTGCTCAAACATTGCTATTGATTTGCCATCCGGTATTACTACTGGCATCTCAAATAAATAATCTTTGGTTATGGAACCAAATGTTGTGCCATTATTGTTAATATTATCAAAATACCATTTATTGTTTTTTAGCAAATAACGAACAAAAATATTATTATCATACTTACCATGAATGGAAGCAAGACCGCGGCCGATACAACAATTTTCATAAGCAATATTTAAGCTGCCAACAGGTGCTCTAACGCTCAGCAAGGTATCAAAGACTGCCGCATATCGAGAGGGCTTATCTGTATACATTCGTTTTGCTGGAAAAATAGTGCCAAAATCCGTTGAACCTTGATAGAACGGATAACCATTGCCTTGGGTGTTGAAACTCTCTCCAGATGGAGACTGTCCCATTGTAATGTTTGCAATATCTGCTAAAACGCCTTGAGTCCATGACTCAGGCATGACAGATATATTAAATAAATATGAAAATAAAATTTGTAGCTGTGCACATAAATAATCATTTATAAGAATATGAAAATGAATATAGAATAGCCAAATTATTTTAGAAACATACGGAGGTACATCACAAATGGGATACACAATAAAAGACTTTATCGACTCGAACAATTTTCCGGAAATGAAATTAATTAGTGACAATTCAGAAATCACTAGAGAAATAAAAGGGACTCGGATTATAGCAGTGCCTGATATGGAAAAATTTCTGGGGGGAGGTGAACTCCTTCTGACATCTCTGATGGTTTATGAAAAGCTGGATAAGCGTATGATGCTAAGTCATTTGGAAGAATTAAATAAAAAACAGGTAAGCGGATTTATTGTGAAAAAAATTCAAAATACAGCACATCAAAATAAGCTGTTTGAAACTTTATTGCTTTTTTGCAATGAACATAGTATTCCGGTTTTAGAGATTCCACAGGATTTCAACTATTGGCTGATTATTAAATATTTGCTGTCGCAGGTATTTAATACAGAAATTTCAAAAGTAGTCTACTCTAAAATGACACGTGATGAATTTAATCGCCTTTTTCCAGAGGGAACCAGTGACTACAGATCATTAGAGAATCTGTTTGACAGAGCAGGGAGGATACTTGGGAATCCAATAGCTTTGTACGATGAAGATTTCCACTGCATGTATTCAAGTACATCAGAAGAAAGTGATTTAATAATCGCAGATGATTATGAAAAGTATGTTCCCAACATTATTTCGAGATATGAATATATGAGGCAAAAGAGAAAAAATGTTGAGTATATTAGAAAAATCAATATTTTAAACCAGTGCACGTTTTATTTGGTGGTTTCGGAAGTGAGTGGACCATTAAGAGAACTGGATTTTATAACATTAGATAGTTTAATGCCGCTTTTATTATATGCTCTGAATCAAACTGTAACGGATGAAAATATGGAGAAAAAATATCATAGAGATTTGGAGTACAGATTGTTAAATGGCTCCTTGGCTGAAGCGGAGGAAGAAGATGTTGCAAACTTGCTTAGACTTGGTCTGACTGAAGATTATAGGGTTATCACCTGTTATTTGAAACCTGAAAATTATAAAGATAATTTTACTGCTTCTCAAAGAAAAAAGATGGAGGATATAGAAAAAGCAATTTTAGATATAGTGCCGAAAGAGTATGCTTATTGTAACATGAACCAAGTTATATGTATTCATAAAGAAAACAGGAAAGAAGGAAAACTGGATTTAAGAAAAAAACTGGAAGAGTTCCAGAGAATGATACAAGACCAATTGAAAGAAGGAAAATCGGAATACGAATTTCTGATTGGGGTAGGAAATAAAGTTAAGGGTTACCACAATCTGAAAGAATCTTTCGCAGACTCTAAAATTGCAATAGAATACATTGATGTCATTAGAAAAATAGTAGGAGATGCAAATAAATCAGTGGTGGATTGTTCAAAATTGGGTTTTTTTCATATTTTTGCAAATATTAAGGATGAAAAGCAATTAAGAACATATATACCAGATACAGTGCATGAGATTCATCAGTATGATATTCAGAAAAATGGGGAACTGATTGATACGCTGGAATGCTATCTGAATAATAAACAGAGTATTCGAAAAGCTTCTGAACTAATGGGCGTGCATGCCCGGACAGTTTCGTATCGTTTGCAAAAAATAGTAAAACTAACGGGGATGGACTTCGATAACATAGCTGAGATGCTAGTTGTCCGAAATGGAATTATTATATTAAAAATACTGGAATTGTTATAAAAGATAACGAATCACATGGTTAGTGTGGTTCGTTTTTTTGCATATTAGTCAAAAATGGAGCACTTCGAACAAAAATACGTTAAAAATTTTTCGTCCGTTGCACATTATATTTTTAAGTTTAATAGCGTATAATACCGAAACTGATGAGAAAGATTATCAGTGAAAACATTGAAGATATCAATTCTTGATATTTTTTTGATATAAACTAAGACTTCGCAGGGTTTAGATTAGAGGGATAACGATGCAACTGAAAAATTCGACGGATTACGCAATTAGAATCGTATGTTACTTAGCAGCACAGGAACGGATGGTATCTACATCAGAATTGTCACGGAAGCTAAATGTTTCTGCTAATTATGTTCCTAAAATAGCAAAAAAACTGAAAGATGCAAAAATAGTCACTGCCTGTGAAGGTACAAATGGCGGCTATATGCTGGCAAAACAACCGGAGAACATTTCTTTGATGGAAATTATATCGGGTGTAGAGGAAACAATGGCAATTAATCGTTGTTTGGAAGAAGATCGTTTTTGTTCCAGAAATTTAGAAGATACCTGCAAGATACATAAAATCTTGTTGAGTTTGCAGAATACATACAATAATAAATTAGAGAGCGTAAAGGTTTCAGACGTTATCCGCCCTGGAGAAGATGAATATTTTGGACGATTTTATGTTGTGTTAAAACTGAACTTGAAGGATAAAAGCTACGAGTGTGTGTACTCACATATCCGTGAAGTGTATGAGAGAGTAAGGAAAACAGAAAGCTATGAAGAGTTCATAAGCCAATATGTAGAAAGATACGTGTATGATCCTGACAAAAAAATGGTTCATGACTTCTTATCAAGTGAAGGATTAGAAGAAAGACTAGTTGATGGATGTTTGGAAAAAGATCTTCCGTATCGCAGAATTACTGGAAAAGATAAGAATGCATATGTTTGGATGGAAGCAAAAAAATATATAGATGCAAATGAGAATACTGCAATTATTACCTTACATAATGAGAAGATTGTCCAGAACACAGTTATAAGGATGGAACAGGAACTCGTAAAGAAAGAACAGGATATGGCAAAGCAGTATTGGGATATGGTATCACTTTTAACTACTGTATTGAATCATAATCAGTTAGTTGAATCAGGATATCAAGACGATATCAGCTTCTATACGAAACAGGTATATCTTCAATTGCAGAAGAATTATCCGGAATATGGAATTACAGATGAAGAAATTACGTCTGTAGCTCATCTAGCACCGATTCATGATATTGGAAAGATAAAAGTACCAATTGAAATTTTAAATAAAAATGGAAAATTAACGGATGAAGAAATGAATGTAGTAAAGCAACATCCATTAGTAGGTGCAGCGATGACCCAGAGATTCCCAGAGGGGGTAACAACGGAAAAGCTGAATCAATATAGCTATGAAATATGCAGACATCACCATGAAAGATATGATGGATCAGGATATCCGGACGGTTTAAAAGGGAATGCGATTCCGATGTGTGCACAGGTCGTTGGGATTGTTGATGCTTACGATGCATTGATCAATGATCGTCCATACAAAAGGAAATATGAACCTGAAGAGGCAATACAGATGATTTCAAATGGTGAATGTGGAGCGTTTTCCAATCAGCTGATGCAATGCTTTCAGGAGGCAGCAAAGCAGCAAAACTGGTTAAAAAGGCAAAATTAAAGTAACAAATGAAGGCAAAAGATTAGAGGTCCAGATATGAAGAAAAAAAGAAGGATAGAGAACAGAATTATCGCAGTAATACTATGTATGGCTATCTTATTTTCTCAAGTGAATATTGCGGATGCGGCAGATCTGAATCCATCAGGTACCAACACGAGTCAAGTGGTCCTTTCTGATGAAACCAATATGAGCAATGATGAAGCATCAACCGAATCCACAGTTTCAGATGAAATAAATGGCACCACGGAGTCCGAATCTTCGATATCGGAGGAAACAAATGAAAACTCGAAGAATAACGAATCGGAATCTTCCAATGAAAATGTTAAAGCAGAATCAACAGATAATATAGATGCTTATTATAAGGATAGTAAAATATGCATTTATAATTACGAGCAGTTAAAACAGATAGGTTCGGATGCCTATGTATATACAGGGGATAAGGACGGAACGATAGGTTCTGGAGATGTAGTAAAGAGTGAAGGCACTGAGCTGAAATACGGTGCAGATGCCCAATACATTTTGATGAATGACATCCAGATGAACTCGGAACAGATTTGGTCAGTACCGGATTCCTTTACCGGAACTATTACTGGTACGGAAGTAGAAGAAAACGAAACACCAACGCTGTATGATAAGGAAACGGATACAATCTACATATACAATCCATATCAGTTAATGGTACTTGCGCAAGAAGAATCTGAAACGGAACCAGTTATGACATTGGATTATGATGCACCACAGTTTGGTATGGGGCAGATGATTTATCCGGACGGAGAAGATCAAGAGTATCTGACTTATAGTAAGTCTCATAAGTATGTACTGTCGCAGAAATTTAATTCGGATAAGCCGGAACTGGTTGCGGATCAATTGAGTAAAGCAAGTGCAGAAGGAACAGAAGGTCGAGATTTCAAAGGGCAAGTTGTTAAGGCTATCGGAGATAAGACCTACATCTTGATTGGAAATGAGCAGCAGTTAAGGAAAATTGGTACGGATGAACAAGTAAATGGTGCGGTTTATCAGGCATATCTACAAGGTGGAGTATGGAGACATGATACAGATTCAAGTGGCAAACCGATCATGCTTTATAGTGGTGATGCTGATTTAACAAAAGACCAGAATGGAGTAGCAGATTTTACTTTTGGACAAATTAAAGATGCTGATAGTAAATATAGTCAGTATCTCAAGATATATGCCAGAGGTAGGTGTGGAGTCAATCAGATAACAGGTGAAATTGACCCTTATTTAGATATAGACAAAACAACAGGACAGAAATATACAGCAAACGCAAATTATATTATTTTCCGAGATATAGATTTGAGCAGTAAAGAGTGGAAGCCTCTTACTTTTCAAGGAACAATGATTGGAGCTAAGGCGAAAGATAATGAGTCCCTTTGGGATTCATCATCCAGTCAAATTACAGCTAGTACGAAACCAGCACTTTCTAATGTAAAAGTTGTGCAATCAAGTAGACTCAATGTTGGAGAACAAATGGGTGTAGGCTTTTTCTCTACAATATCGAGTGAAGTAAGTGATAACGATATCGGTATTAGTAAAGGATTAGTGCAAGTTTCAAATATTAAGTTTGAAAATATTAGTGTTCAAACATCAACTTCTGAAACATATTATCCGGACACTCTCATAAGTACATTAACAAGTACTCTGGGTAAGTTGCTTGGTGGAGTTTTAAGTGGATTGACATTTATTTTAACGTTCGGTCAGGTAAAAATTGATCTTGGAAAAACATTAGGAGATGTTCTTGATGCGAGAAAGAAAGATCCGACAGCATTAGCAACTGGTGCGATTGCTGGGCGAGTAGAAGGGCAGGTAGAACTATCTAATCTTGAAGTAAACAATGCTAATGTTGAAAACGTGAATAACAATACAGGTGGATTTGTTGGATATATCGTTGGTAAAACACAGTATGATGGGCTATCAAACGCACTTGGTGGACTTGTCAAGTTACTTACAAATATATTGAATGTAATTCCAGGATTAGGTTTAGGTGACTTAATCACGATTCTGCTTGGAAATGCTATTCCTTTAGAAAAGTTAATTCCGACAGGTTATATCAATGCCAAAATTATGAATTGTACTGTAAATGGATTAAGTATTTCTACAGCTGCTGATAAAGAGTATGCAGGTGGATTTATTGGACAACAGAAAGGAACAATTGTAGAAAATTGTTCCATTTCCAATAGTGCTTATACGATAAACGGAAAGTCTTTTGCAGGTGGATTTGTTGGAATAGCTCGTGATGATGCGATAGAAGGTACACTTTCTGGTGCATTGGATATTGAAACAAAATTGCCGAAAATGAATCCAGAAAGTTTGCTTTTGAATTGCTCACTAAATAATGCTCGAATGATAGTATCAGGTGAAAGTTACGTGGGCGGATTTGCCGGCGGATTTGCCAATTCTACTGCGGTGAATTGTACAGTAGAAGCTAAAAATGAACTTACAGTGAAGGCTTCAGGAAATCATGCCGGCGGATTTGCCGGCGTTGCAGCACTTGGTTGGGCAGCGGATATAGGAAAAGGAGATACAAAGGATAACTTATTAGGTGGTGTTGTAGATCTTGTTGTAAAGCTTTTAAGTAGTAATCCAGGTGCAACATCTTCATTACTTTCTTTAGCAGGTGTAAGTCCGTCATATATTCTAGGATGTACAGTAAAAGCACCTCTTAAAGTAAGTGGTGTTGATTATGTAGGTGGTATCGTAGGAAGTGGTAATGGATCTTCTATAGCACCATCTAGTGCAGAATATTTACAAAAAGTATCTTACTGGAGAAATAACATTTACGAAACAGGAGCAATTGCAACCAAAAATGTTGTTCTAAATGGCGATATCAATATTTCAGGGCGAGATTATGTAGGTGGGATTGCAGGATCTTTAGGTACAGCTAGTGTAGCGGGGCTTCTTAACACAACGCTTGGTGTGGCATCGTATCTTGCATTTACCGTGGATAACGTTTTAGTACAGGGCAACGAGAACTTCTCAGTTGAAGGTCGAGAACGAGTTGGTGCCGGACTTGGTGATGCGATCGGCGGAAGCATAAAAAATGTAACCCTTAACAATGTAGTATCTGTTAACGGGGATAATCTAGTTGGTGGATTTATCGGATTGTCAGGGCCGGGGGATCTAGCAGGAACAGATGGAGGATTAACGGTTAATCTCCTTGGCCTTAACTATCTTTTGAAGCTTAGCAATCTACTTTCTTTAGGACAAGCAGTAGAAGTTAAGATTCAAAATGTTCAGGTTAATGGTGTAGAAAAAGGATTTGAAGTAAAAGCTACGGGTGTACGTGAAGATAATTCTGTACGAGATTATACAGCTTCCGGTTTTATTGCTAGAAGTAATTGTACAAAGGTAGAAAATGCACACGTAACAAAGTTGAAATCTGTAGAGGCCGCAGATGTAGGTGGTTATGCAGCAGGGTTTGTTGCAATTTCCAAAACAGGAGGACTTGCTGAAGTTGGAGACAAAACGGAAGTTAAATCTTTGATTGAAGCAAACGGATTACTTAATGCGATCAGTTATTTAATTCCTCGTTATACAAACTGTACAGTAAGTTATGTAGCTGGTGGAAGTGTAACGGCTGATGTTGCAGGTGGCTTTACAGCAGATTTTCAAAGCGGTGTAGTTAATAATTCTGAGCGGGGAGCGGATGATTATTATGCTGTATATAATCTTGCAGCCGTTAACGGACAGTCTTATGCCGGAGGATTTGGAGGAAATGTTTACTCTGGAGCGTTGGCAGATGCTGGGAAAGGAATCAGTATTCTTGGAAATCTCAATGGGCTGAATATAAACATTGGAGAACTTGTAAATCTAATCAATGCCTACATTCCATATATACAGTATGCAGGAGTCAAGTCAGACAACGGATTTACAGTCACTGCGAACAAGATGAAATCAGAGGACAGCCATTCTGGAAGTGCCGGAGGATTTATCGGATA
>ENA-OQNI01001544-OQNI01001544.1-human-gut-metagenome-genome-assembly--contig:-NODE-1544-length-13449-cov-3.273007_pt1 | contig 13449 bp, 10 predicted proteins | sample MGYA00242627_ERZ504876 | MGnify/ENA primary metagenome ERZ504876 (study PRJEB26092, sample SAMD00036386) | human gut metagenome | host: Homo sapiens | study: EMG produced TPA metagenomics assembly of... | reverse complement strand
CCTTTAGACCAATGGTTCTATGCTATTTCTATTTTCCTTTCATTCAAGAAAGGTCTTAGCAGTGCCCAATTAGCAAGATCTATCAACGTAACTCAGAAAACAGCATGGTTTATGTTACAACGTATTCGTAAAAACATGAAGGATGATGATGCAACCTTTGATGATATGACACAAATGGACGAAACCTATATGGGTGGCAAAACCAGTGCAAAGCACCAAGGACGTAGAAAATGTAAAGTTTCTAAAACTGGCAAAAAGAATATAGGACGCTCCGTAGCAACTAATGGAAGAAAGTATCATTAGTCCCAATTATGTAATAATAGTGGGAAATGCTGGTTACATAGAAAAAGTAGAAATCTAAAATAGAAGGAGAAAATGCCCAAAGGTGCAACTCGTTTTCTTCATATAATCTCATCCCAGTAGTTGTGGGATAATTCATTAAAATATGAAAATAAAAACTTTTTATGTGATGGTAATTTGCACCAGTTTATCGTTAATTGGATGTGACAAGGAGGAAATAGATGCACCAATAACACCTCCCATTGAAAAACCAGATGAACCTATTGCTTCACCATCTACCAATGACATTATTAAAATTAAAACAGGAGATATAGATATGATAATAGGACACAAATGATTGGCAAGGCGTTACTTATGGTAATGGAAGATATGTAGCCGTAGGATATGGTGGATATATTGCATACTCCATCGATGGAGTGAACTGGACATCTAAGCAAGTAACTATGCATGGAATGATATTACTTATGGTAATGGGAAATATGTAGCAGTCAGTGGTGGTGTGATTGGTTATTCTTCTGATGGCGTAAACTGGACAGCCAAACAAGTAACAGGCATGTGGTTATATGGAGTGGCTTATGGTAACGGAAAGTATATAGCAGTAGGTGGTAATGAAAGCATTAGTTATATTTGTTATTCCACAGATGATGTAAACTGGACGACCAAACAAGTCTCCTGTCGTTACTTATATGGTGCTACTTATGGCAATGGTAAATATATAGTAATGGGTGATGGAGGATATATTGCATACTCCACTGATGGAATTAATTGGACATCTAAAATCGTAGGATTAATTACTTGGGCAGGTGGTGCTTATGGCAATGGCAAATACGTAGTGATTGGTAATAATGGCTATATTGCATATTCTACAGATGACATAAATTGGATAATGAAAGGGTGACCAGGTAATAGTGAATTGCGGCAGAGTATTGTTTATGGTAATGGCAAATATATTGCTGTAGGCTATGGCGGTTATATTACTAATTCTACAGATGCTGTAAACTGGACAATAAATAAAATAGAAAGCGTACGCTTGAATGGAGCCTGCATTTATCAATAGAATGTTTGCGCTATGCCATAGGTAATTGAACTTCATATCAAAATATTAGTAGGGCATGCTGGGAAACTGGCATGCCCTATTTTTGTCATATTAATCGCTATTGGGGGGAATAAGAAAATAAAAGGAATTGTTAATCAAAAAGGGCATTGTAATAAAAGGGAGCTATCACTTTATTAAATTATCAATCGTTTGAATTGTTTTTAGTAACTTTGTTCTTTGTATTTAATAACTCATTAACAATCTAATATTTATGTATTATGGAATTAAAAACACTTCAATACTTTTCTCACAACTTAACAGATCCAATTCATGAAGTATTTCAAGTTTTGGATAACCCTAATCATTCAGAATATAATAAGCTACTCCATGATATGAAATCTATAAATGCAGAAGAACTCTCTTTATTTGTTATTGAAAAACAAATTGATTTCTACATTAAAGATAGTTTTAATATTGATATAGAGAGAAGGGCTTGGTTTCTAATCAATCGTTTGCATAGGGATATTGCGAGTAAAAGACTAGATGAATTATCAGGAAATGGAGTGAGACTTAAACCCTATAACTCGCTCAATCTGAAAGAGATTTTAATCAATGATGAAAATCTTGTTGACATTTCTTTTTTTGATTTGAAGCCTATTGGAATTGTTCATAATAACTTTGGTTATCGTTTATGTCCATCAACTAATTTAGATAATTCTACTTATTGGCTATTCCTTGAAATCATTAAGCTTGTACTTAAAAACAAAAAGAAATTCTATATCAGATTAGATCCGTTCATTGAGATACCTATCAAAGATTATACTCCCATGGCATATAAAATGACAATTCATGGAAAGCCACTAAATTGGGACCGAATTAGAAATCTGCAAAATGATGATTTTGGACAGTTTATAAATGAAAAAGAGGATAGTGATTATAGTATAACCGACTATGTTTGGAATGTGAAGAAAAACGAAATACACTTTACATGTGAAGAGTTACCTGCAATTGGAAATTGCACAATTAGAGGAAGCCGATATTTCCATGCGATTTTTAATAAGGATACGGGCTCTATTATACATTGTGATGGAGCTATTAGAATTTATAGTGAAAGTGAGCTTGCTGATAGAATGAGATTTCATGTTAGAAGTTCAGATGTGAGAAAGGTAGGAAAGAGAGTGAAGATATTTCAAACAAATGATTCTTTAACTCAGGAGGAGTTTTCTCATTTAGTAATGAGTTTTTTCGTCTGGAATCAAGATGTCGTTTCGTACTTTAATACATGATAATACAAAAGTTATATTGTAAATGCATGATATTTATATCTCATTATATTGATGTAAAGCCAACAAATACTATGTGATTATATTATTTGTAATGAGAATAATAGATGTAATAACGATTGGTACAATAAAGTATATAGTTGCGTTTTGATTGGTGATACGATGAAGACGACTATATCAACTCCTTGTTCTGATATAGTCTTTTCCATCGAAGGGAACTTGGCATTCACTTCAGAGGACATATTTAATCAACAAGCACGTAATTTCTAATTTTTTTTTTAAAGTATTGATCAGAAGATTATTGAGTAGCAATAAAGTCGTAACTATTCAGCCAAAAGAATGTGTAAATTCACTCCTTTTTATTCTTACTATTGCAACGATATTGCACTAATTATTGCGAAAAATGAGCAAAACATAAATTGATGTTTTCGCCACAATGCCCCTATAAGTTATAGATGTATGCAAGCTATTGATAATCAATGGCTTTTCCGATTGGATAATTATTACAATGCCATGCATTAGTTAATATTATATAAAACAAACCAAAATCATACAGTACATACTGTAAGTTTCATATATTTGCAAACAAACAGTCTATTCTGTCAATTAAATACATTTTTAGTAAAACGCATCTGAATGAGAACAGACTGATGGTAAACACATTGAAGCAATGTTTGTAGAATGTCTAAAATTATTTTTTGTATTCTAGGAACACAAAAATATAAGTAGTGTATTCAAAAAACATCTTGTGCATAATGAGATGATTGTAAGATTGTTGAAGAATTAAAGAGTAAAAATTGTAAGTCCAATTGAATCAATATTTCAATGAATATAATAGAATATTAGTTATCGGTATCAATATTACAGACCTAACTTTATAAAAAAGAATCAGCTGCATAAATGTTTATGGAATAGGTCTGATAAAGAGATTTTTGAATTTAAGTTTATTTGATTAAAAAAATTAATGTTATGAAAAAATTAAGTTCTTCAAAGCTGGTATTAGCTATGCTTTTTGCTGTAATTAGCATTTCTGCTAATGCCCAACTTAAAATGTCCTCTAATGGATATTTAACTTTTGGTCCTACAAGTACATATAATGATGGAACCAAAGATTATAACATTACACTGAGAGGAAATATTTGGTTGGCTGGACCCAATGTAGGACATTTCTTACAGATAGACACCAATCCTGCTGCAACTCGAATAGCAAGTCACTATGACCAAATTATATTTTATAATACAGGTACGAATACATATAATAGTATTCAAGTGAAGAATGTATACAACTACTCCGACTTAGCAGCAAAAAAGAATATCCAACCATTAGGACGTAGTATAAATAGTGTATCTAAACTGCTACAACTCAAACCTGTTAAGTATGATTTTCAAGACAGTTCAGATCGCAGTACTTTTAAAGTCGGTGGCGATGGGAAAGAAATTGGATTAATTGCTCAAGAAGTGGAATTAGTTTTTCCAAATCTCGTTTTAACCGATCCGGATGGAAAAAAATTAATTAACTACACAGCACTAATTCCAGTTTTAATTGATGCTGTCAAAACATTAACCGAAGAAATTAATACGCTGAAGAGTATGCAGAAATGATCTGCTGTACATTTTTTTATTGACAATGCGAAATCTTTATCTAAGTGCCCTAAACACTAAAGGCTCCATTTTATTTCATTAACAATTTTGTTCAAGGGACGGAATGGTGCCTTTAGTTATTTTACATCCATTACAATATGAAAGAAAGAGTTGTGGAATTGGATTATCTGAAATGCATCCTTATTTTATTAATGGTTTTATTTCATCTAGCTTATTTTAGTGAGAAATATCCATTGCTGAAACAATTCGTTTATGCATTTCATATGCCGGTCTTCTTGATATTGTCAGGTTATCTAACAAATATCAATAAAGGAACTAAAAAAAAAATCCGGGAAATTTTATGGCTCTTCATTCCATATTCATTAATGGAAGCGAGCTATGTGGTTACAGCATCAGTCTTACCTATTCGAGAACATTTTGATGGACTCAGCATAGAACTTTTAATTAGAAAGGTACTAATGGAACCCATGGGGCCATATTGGTACTTGCATACCCTATTGGTTTGTGAAGTAATGTACTATGTGGTGTTTCTATTTAAGAAGATAAAGCCCATATCAAGATTTTTTATTCTAGCAGTTTGCTTGTTCTTGTTATCTCAGGAAGATTTCAAATTGTTGATATTTATAAATGCAATATACTTTTTAGTTGGGGTGTGGATGAGACAAAGCAATTTTTCTTTTCTGATTATATTTCAAGCATCATTCTGGGCAATTTTACCGTTATGTATTATTTGTTATAATACGGATAACTTTAGTAGATCAGAGATGAGTGGGATAGCCATAATTTATTTGGCAACATGTATAATCTTGGAAACACACAAATATATTTCCGGGATTCTAAAGAAAGTCACTTATTTTATAGGAAAGAATACGCTTGTGATTCTCCTTTTCTCTCCCATATTTACTATTCTGTCCAAGTTATTAATCCCTCTATTCACTTTTGATAGAACGGGGATATGTTTCGCATCTGTTTCAGTGGCTTTTGTCACGATAGGATGTATTGCTATTTCATATATCATGGATTATTTTCATCTATCAAGATTTTTCGTAGGCAGAGATCGAATTCTTAACAGAATAAGTAATTGATTGATAATTATTGTGTCATAATAATGAATGAAATAAAATGAAAAAAAATGCAGTTTTATTATATGGTTTGTTTTCAGCCTTTATGTTGATATTCCTAACAGGATGTTCTGACAAAATAGAAAACATTAGTGATATGAATGGGAATGAGGTTTCTACTCGCTCACTGTCCTTTACTGATTATTATTGGTATAATGGGCAAAAAATCGGAATAAATAAATTGAATAACAAAAAGTATATTCTTTTTGATGAGAATAACGAAAATACTTTAAAAAGTTATTCTGCAACAACTCTGAAGTTCGTAAAAGAGCCACAATTGCTTCAACTTTCAAATAAGATAATGAAAAAAAAGCTGCAATCTTCACCCAAAAATCTTAAATGGGCTACAATTGAAACAACGGCTTCATCACCGACCTTAACCAAACTAAACGGAATAATTTATGAAGCCCCATATTTTCAAACAGAAAATGGAACTGAAGTAGGATTGAGTCACTTGTATTATGTGAAATTAAAGTCAGACAAAGACGTCTCTAAACTTATGGAACTAGCATCTATCAATAAAGTTGATATAATAGGTAATAATGAATATATGCCTTTATGGTATACATTATCATGCTCAAAAGAATCGACTGGCAATGCTTTGGAATTAGCTAATAAGTTTTATGAAACGAATTTGTTTGAAGCCAGTGAACCAGACTTAATGAGTGATGACACACCTAATTGTGTCAATGACTCTAATTTCTCAAATTATCAATGGAATTTAAGAAATACAGGTCAGAATGGAGGAACTATAGGAGTTGATGTGAATTTTTGTAATGCCAGAAGTATAACTACTGGAAGTCAAAATGTAATTGTAGCTATTGTCGACCAAGGCATTCAACTTGATCATCCCGACTTAAATGTACATTCCATCAGTTATGATACAGAAAGTGGAACATCACCTAGTAGAGTATTGGGCACCCATGGCACCAATTGTGCAGGATTCATTAGTGCAAAAACAAATAATAGTATTGGTATCGCATCCCTCGCTCCAGATTGCCCGTCAATGTCAATTAGTAATTCATTGGCATCTTCTCCGGATAGTAGACAAAAGAGAGCTGACGGGATTAATTTTGCATGGAGAAACGGTGCTTCTGTAATCTCAAATTCATGGAGTTCAAGTGTTGCATATTCAATAATTAACGACGCAATCTCAAATGCCTTAACAAGTGGACGATCTGGAAAAGGATGCGTTGTTGTGTTTGCTACAGGAAATGACTACTCATCAACAGTGGGTTATCCCGCTAATTGCAATCCAGATATACTTGCTGTAGGTTCTAATAACCGAAATGGTTCAAGATCTTCTTTTAGCAATTATGGCACAGCATTAGATATTGTAGCTCCGGGAGAAAATGTATGCACAACAACAACTGGAAGTAATTATTCCACTTCAATAAGTGGTACCTCCTTTTCCTGTCCTACAGCTGCTGCTGTTGCGGCTTTAGTAATATCGGTTAATCCCAACTTAACTCAAAAACAGGTTGTTGATATTCTAGAGAAAAGCGCACGAAAAGTTGGAAACTATGCATATTCGACAACGTCTAACAGATTAAATGGAACTTGGAATAATGAAATGGGATATGGTTTGCTAGATGCCTATGCAGCAGTATCTTTAGCAGGCGGCGAGAATGTCTATTTTAATGACCAAACGGTATCATACACTCAAACAGTTTCTGGAATGAACATCTTTTCTCAAAATGTTACTGTAACGAATAATGCCACCTTAACATTCAATTTTATTCAAACTGTTATCATTAATCCGCCATTTACAGTAAATGCCGGATCGCAGTTCTTCTTATATTACTAAAGTTCTAGGGTGCCCAGTTTGATGTTCTCATTTTAGAGAAGAATTTAACAGTACGATAACAATTGCATTAAGAATGTCAAACTGAACACCCTAACATTTTGCCACTATTTATAACTTAGATAAGGAGCATCTTTCTTCTCTGCCTAACTGATTGTACTTTGCACGGGCAAGTATTGTAAATTTTCCTCTAGGAAATTTTGCATAAAAGTGACCAAGAGAAGTATTATTCATTTGATTCGATAGATATAAATACCATCAGTATAAGTATAAAGTATTAAAATATCATCATATTGTTCAATATCAATAATTCCACCTACACCCAATAAATCGGCTTGATAAAGTATAGACCATGTATCACCACCATCAGTAGAATGATGAATTGTAAATTTATGTTCTTCTTTAGGAATACGGGTGACTCCAGTAGAATATAGTATTTGTGGATTTCTCTTATCATAAATTGTTTTGTAAAAATATACATCATCCTTCAAAACAGGATTCCAAATCCGACCTTTATCTATAGTTTTCTTTAAAAAATATTCCCCTGAATATATCATTATATTTGGATTAGTTGGGTCAAAAGCTATATGATGTATACAATTATTTCTTTCATTCTCAAGTATTATCCAATCTTTCCCATCATTACAAGAAGCATTAATAAAAGATTCAAATATCATAGTTTCCCCTGTATTGTAAATATTTGTAGTGTCTTGAGGATGAAATCCAACAAACCAATTCTGATAGCCGCCATAAAAAGTACTGATAGTCTTCCAACTTTTTCCAAAATTTACCGATTTCACTACTCCAATAGGTTCGACCAAAGCCAATAGTGAATTCGCATTTTGGGAGTTTTGAGATATTGAGTAAGGTATGACCTTTAACTCATTCTCTTCAATTAAAAACTCCGGTGGCGTTATCGCCTTACAAGTTTTTCCACCATCTGTTGAAAGCACAAATGCCTTCTCGTCAGTGCAAGCTGTAATTGCAATTATAGAATCCCCCTTCATAACAAACTGGATTACTGGAAGACCGGAGAACGCAAACTTTTCCCAGTCCATGTTATTCAACGACTTCGCTGGCTTTCGATATATCCCCGACCACGTTGCTATGTAAATATATCCATCAACTACTTGAACAGACGGTCTATAAGGACGCCCATAAGTATTCCAAACTTTTTCTTGGGCCTCTATTACATTTGCTTTATCTTTTAATCCAATATATTCAAAAATCTTCTCGTCGTCAGTAATTTCTCGTAGGTTATTATCATCCTTACAAGAAATAAACATAACTGATAAAAACAAAATTAAAAATAATGATTTCATTTATAATTGCTTTATAATTAGTCTAAGTGGTGATTACAAATTAATTTAAATTATGCGTATATTGGTTTGTCTGCAGGACGAGTCAATATTCATTATATACTAAAATCCTTTAGAACAAACCTTTATATTATCTAAAATATTATTGGATTGATTCTTTTCGAGAGAATCCCTATAAACAAATTGTTTGACCATATTAAAAATTTAAATATAGAACCAATAAATGAAAACCAGCTATCTATCTGGTAGCATTTATATAGACACTAGTATAGTTAAACATTTGCACACTATAATCAAATAATTGAGTAGCAAGCACAATAGCAATGCGTTAAATAAAAACATTCATTTCACAGTATATGTGCATATCATTGCATTCTTCACAATCATTCATACCAAATAACTATTGCAAATATATAATAAATAAGCAGTACATGCTATAAAACACAGCCTACTTCTTCAAGATTAACTAGTATTAGTATTTTCAACGTAAATTTAGTGCCACTCGTTGCCACCCAATGCGCAATTCTCATTAGGAAACTACGTATATCAGATTGAACGTGTAGCTATAGTCATGTGTGTATAATCATAAGATAGAAAAGAAGAAAAGGCTGGCGGCATAATCAGCGCTAATACATGAAAAACGGAAAAGTTTATTAACTTCCTGCTAAAAGGCAGGCCCCTACATCATGATTTCAGGATGTAAGATACAGATATGTAAATAATATTATCAAAAAAGGAAGAATAATTGAGATCTGTATATAAAAAATGAAGAGAAAAATCTCTAAAAATTAATATTATCCTATTCATTTATAGAAAATAAGGACATTTACAGAATACCCCTAAATAAACTACAACGAGTGGCAACAGCGTGACGGCAAATTCTGCCATCACACTGCTGTCACTCGTTGCCGTCACCATATTTATACCTAAAAATCAGCCTGTTACATCTAAAACAGTGACAGGTGACAGATAATATTTGTTTTTATTTATATAGGATGAAGAAAATATAGATGCTACTGATATTATTTACAGATAAACGTAACCAACAATCCTTTGTGATCGGTTGGCCATACATCAAGCGGCAATAAGAACTTATCTTTGGATGTCTCCTGCACGCGCTGTGCGCGGACAATAGAACCTTTCGGTCCGAAGATGACCGCCTTCCTTGCATCCAGTCCTTCGCCTTTATAGAAAATAAAGTCGATCCGGTCCCGCTCGTCTGCTTTGGGAGCCCATGTGATTTTCTCCGGAGTTTTTGCCGGATTGTCCGAAGGATAAGTAAAGCCGGGATGTGTCAAGGGATTGGGATATATCTTGCGGTAACTATCTACAAATCCGGCTTCTTCGAGCAAAGTCGTTACCGTCCAGGGCACAACGAAGCCATTGTGATCGTACATATCTTTATTCTTCTCTATCCAGTCACGGTGAGACGGTTCGTTAAAGTCACCGCCGATAATCACTTTATACCCTGCTGCCAGGTCTTTCTCAGCCTGAGTGATAAACAAACGGATAGCATCGTCACGCTGGGAAGCAACGTTTACTTTCAGTATCTCTTCTACCGATGCCGGCAACGGTATTTCCTTCCAGGTAGAACCGTCATAGCCGCGGGCATTGTAGTATGCACAATCCAGATAATCCAGATGTGACGTGTAAACCGCTACCTTATGCCCGTTTACCGAACTGGTCAGGCGATAGATACTTCCGTGATCGTCTTTCTCGGGAAAAACAGTCAGGGAATCGGTGATAGGATGTTTGCTCAGCAGCCCCGTGTCATAACTATAAAAAGAATAATACGAAAGCCCCTTCTCTTTCAGCGAAGCACAGACGCGGGCTGTGAAATTCGTCTTATTGTAATTCCTGACTTCACTGAAAGTTACAAAGTCCGGTTTCAGGCGAACAATCTCATTGACAATAGCGTCATATCCTCCCGGTACCATCGTACCTTCCTGCCATACATTCCATTGCAGTACTGTAAATTCATTACTCTTCTGACTTCGTGCAAAGACGGAAACAAATAGTAAAAGTGTCGTAAATAGTAAGTTGGTTAATCGCATTTCATTTATTATTTAGCGTGATGTATCTTTAAATAGCTTTCCAGAAAGACTGAAAATCACGGTATTTACCGTAGCAGACCAGTTCGTCTCCTTCTTCCACCTTCTCATCTCCGGGCAACTCATTCTTGACATGACGCTCCATCAAAGAAATGCCCAGGCAATTAGTGACTTTGTTCGCACGCTTCAGTGCGATCAGTTTCAGATGAAACTCTTCATCCATATTCAGCTCATTCACAAAGTATCCTACAAACTTCTTCGGAACAGTAAACTTCACGACATAATAATCCTGATCAATACGGAACGCTTCCATCGTCGCCCCAAAGTCGAGCAACTGCACCAGGCTACGGGCAGCATCCTCTTCCGGTGTCAGAATCTTCTCCAGACTAAACGCTTCAAGCACTGCCTTGTGCACCGCATCAATGGCACGGGCAAAAATACGAGGCACCTTTTTCTGCTTCAACAACGCGACAACACGTACCGATGCTCCAAAATTCTTGCCAATCGCCACAACAACAATATCTACGCTATTCAAAGGCAGCACCGACAACGACTGTTCGTCCGTAGCGTCAATGACAAAAGCAGTGGCAACCTTATCTTTGATTGAGTCGACACGGCTTTCGCTGATGTCCGCTCCAATGATCTCATGCCCCAATGCCGATAATTCCTCGGCAAGTACATGCCCGTAATTTCCTAGACCAATAATAATATACTTCATGATGTTAGTTTATGATGATGTTATCACTCGGATAACGGTATTTTGTATTCTTTTTCTGCTTGACGATGCCCAGCATCAACGTAATCAGACCGACACGTCCGATAAACATCAGCAACGATACCAGCAATTTACTGGCATCGCACAATTGAGGCGTCAGATTCAGGCTCGATCCTACCGTACTAAGGGCGGAAACACATTCAAAGGTCAGTGCCAGCAAAGAGGCTTTCGGTTCGAGTATGCTCAATATGAAGATGAAGAGAAACAATACGCCCAGCGACATAACGACCGTCGCATTGGAACGCCGGATAGAGTCATGAGACAATTCCCTGCCGAAGACCTCCACCCGCTCACTTCCCCGCAATACGGCTACAAGGTTCAACACTACCACTGCAAAAGCATTCACTTTGACACCGCCTGCCGTAGACTGCGAACCGCCGCCGACCCACATCAGGAAGAGATAAACCAACAGCGTCTGCACGCTCAATGATGCCAGATCGACACTGCTAAACCCAGCCGTTCGCGGACAGGTCGCATTAAAGAATGCTTGCGTCCATTTATCGGCCACAGACATACCGGCAAAAGAGGCATTCCACTCAAAAGCAAGGATGGCCAGTGTACCGATCAGCAAAAGCAGGAAAGTCATGATCAATACGATTTTCGTATTCAGATTGTAGAGGTGCTGCATCTTATGTCTTTCCAGTTTGCGGGTACGCACAAACGTCCAGAAATGGCGCAAATGGTATAATACGATATCTTTGAAATTAACCAGAATCGGAAAGCCGATACCGCCCAAGATAATCAGTAAAGAGACGGAGATGAACAGCCAGTTGTGGTTGGTCATCACCATCGAATTTCCTAAATTGCCTGAAAGTGTGGAGAAACCCGCATTACAGAAAGCCGAAATGGAATGGAAGGCGGCAAAAGCCAGTTCCTCTTCCAGATTCATCCCAAGCGTATCGTGAATGCTGAACCAGATGGACACCATGCCAATGCCTTCGATGACCAATGTAAATCCAAGGATATATAGTAGTGTGGACAGTAACGACCCCAACGAATTGGAACTGACCATATCACGGACAACGAGCTGATTGTAAATGGAAGTATTTCCCATAAAGAACATGGCAAAGAAACTGGTTAATGTCATCACTCCCAGTCCGCCGATCTGAATGAGCAGGATAATGACTACAAGTCCGCTGGTGGTGAAAGTGGTGGATACGTCTACCGGCACCAAGCCCGTCACACAGACGGCACTGGTGGCTGTAAACAGAGAATCGACCCAAGTGATGCCATTGACCGTACATCGTGGAAGCATCAGCAATCCCGTCCCGATCAGAATAATAGCCATAAAGCTGACAGCCAGTATCAAAGACGGATTCGTACGGCGTCCTAAAAGACGCACCAAGCCATTGGACAGGTTCAGCAGAGAAAAAACCAACAATAATATTAAATGATAAAACTTCCCGTGAAGGAATTCCCAGACTTGCAGAATTGCTCCCTCTTCTTCCGGACGATGGAAGATGACGGGAACCAAAGTCAGGTAAAGCAATACGCTCAATATCCATGCCAGCCTTCGATATTGCTTTTTCGTATTCCGGTATTCCAGCGAAATATGCAGGGTGACATCAATTAAAAAGATAATCCATACGGCTTTATACAAGATCTGTATCTGCTGTACTTCGACCGGGGACAATGGAAAACCATGTTCGTAAACCACTCCGACAATCAACAACAGAGATGCCAGATAAGTGAGCGCTTCTACCAACCCCAGCAGGATACGTACATAGGGCTTGAGAAGCTTATTCTGATATAACAGAAATTTATGATAAATCTTCATATCACATTTTTTTATTGTCGTATTTGCTATGCCGTGCAAACTTAACTAAAATAACAATCGAATTCGATTCTTTGTTGACAAAATTACACGAATATTAAAAATTTTGCCTACTTTTGGCAGCAGAAAACTAATAAACCACAATAACATGAGTGACAAAAGAAAACGGTATATCCTGCCGGAAGAAGAAATTCCACATTACTGGTACAACATTCAGGCTGATATGGTGAACAAGCCAATGCAGCCGTTGCACCCGGGAACAAACCAGCCGCTGAAAGCGGAAGATCAGTATCCACTCTTTGCCCAAGAACTGTGTCAACAGGCGCTTAACCAGCATGACGACTGGATCGACACACCGGCAGATACACGCGAAACTAATTAAAA
>ENA-OQNI01001542-OQNI01001542.1-human-gut-metagenome-genome-assembly--contig:-NODE-1542-length-13475-cov-5.166242_pt1 | contig 13475 bp, 10 predicted proteins | sample MGYA00242627_ERZ504876 | MGnify/ENA primary metagenome ERZ504876 (study PRJEB26092, sample SAMD00036386) | human gut metagenome | host: Homo sapiens | study: EMG produced TPA metagenomics assembly of... | reverse complement strand
CCACCTCAAAGGACGAGGTTGCCAGCTACATCGATGATTTCGGTTATATCGCTGCCCGGAAGGACGTAGCCGAGGGCCAGTTTACGGATGATGAGACGATGCAGAAATTCACTGAAGAAATGCAGTATGCTCAGCCCAGAGGGCCTCACGCTCAGTGGCCGGAAATTTCCGACGCCCTTTCCCTGGCGGTGAACGAGTCCATCACCGGCACCAGCGCTCCCGCTGACGCCGCGGCTAAGGCCCAGAGCACCATCGACGGTATTTTGGCGGAGTAATTGAAAGAAAACGGCGATAGATATCGTTGAGGAAAAGAATCATCAGAGAAAGCTGAGTATCCGGGGAATTTTCTCGGATACTCGCTTTCAAGCTGGCGAGGGCAAAAGATGCTTCTGAGAAACGGAAATATTTTGAGAGGAGCAAAAAATGGAACGGTGTAAAAAAATAGCCCGCGGGGCCGCGGCAGGTCTGCTGTCGGCGGCGGTATTGATGAGCAGTATGCTCACTACAAGCTTTGGGCAGATGCGGGCCAGCGCGGCGGAGGTGCGGAACCCGCAGGCGACGCTGACGGTAGACCTAGACCCAGCGGTGAACACAGGTGATATCATTCATGGAGCTGCCGGCTTCCTATATGGCGTCAGCAGCGAGGACGTCCCCACTACCAATACAATAGTTCCGCTGAAGTCTAAAATTTTAGTGACTAAGGGCGCTTTGGGAACGGAGCACCCCTATGGAGACGCGTTAGACGTCGCTAAGACTTTCCTGGAGAGCGGCGGCGAGCAGGTTCAGATGTACAACAGCAATTATTACGGCGTATTCGGTGTTACCGCCACAATTGAACAATACTGTGATGATCTGAAAAATTATATCTGTCCGGCGGTTGTAGCTTGGAAAGAAGCCTGGAAGGAGGAGCACGGTACTCCCGAGGCTCCAAAAGATAACATTGGCGCTCGGATCGATATTGACGAGGCGATTGTGTATGTTCCGATTAACGAAGGAACACCTAACGGCGGTAATTTCAATTTGAATATCAGTAAATTATGACCTCTCAACAGAGGTTACAGTGTTTTAATAAAATCCTCCAAAAGCCTTGAAAATAAAGGATTTATCGCAATGTGTCTGCCTTATCTCTTTATACGGTTACACACAAGTTTACTCTTTCCCTCATTGCTCATAAGGGCAAATACAAGGGCAAGAAAATCTCATAACAAGATATAACAAAGTGTGGCAATCGGAGAACTGTGATGTATGTGCGAATATATTATAACGGAGGATTTTTCAATGGACAAGTACATTTACGATGATAAAAATGGTCTGTGGTATGAACTGCAAGGAGATTATTATATCCCATGTCTTATCTTACCAGCCGAAAAAGAACAGCCTATTGGTTTGTGGGGACAGCGGCACTTGCGGTATCTGAAAGAATACCGCCGAGCCACCTACATAACCTTGTTCACAAGCGGCAGACTGAACAATTACCTTGCTGACATCGACAGGCAGGCGCAGGAACGCATGGAAAGGCTCACAGAGCAGATGAAACGGGTGCAGGGTATTACGGAGCAGTTAAAGGCGGAAAACGCTTTGGAATGGACACAGAGAATGAATAACATACGGGCGTGTGCAAAGGAGATTGTGGAAAAAGAAATCATCTTTGCATAAGAAGACAGCGGTAGGATTTAGTTTTCCTACCGCTGTTTCACTTAAATCAAAAAAATATATTGACATTTTTCTATGTGTTGCATATAATAACACATAGACATTTATCTATAGGAGGTGATTGAGAGAGATGGATGAAAAAAGAATTGCGGCAATTTTCAAAGCGTTTTGTGATGAAAATCGCATTAGGATTATAAAACTGCTGCGTTCAGGTGAAAAATGCGCCTGCAAGCTGTTGGAAGAAATCAATGTCACACAGCCTACGCTTTCCCACCATATGAAAATTCTTTGTGACTCGGAAATAGTTGTCGGGCGCAAAGAGGGAAAATGGACACACTATTCTATTTCAGAAAAAGGTGTGGAACAGGCAAAAGAATGTTTGCGGCAGTTGACAACACTTGATGTTGAAAGCGAAAATAAGTCGTGCTGTGAAAAGTGAGGAAGTTTATTTGAATGCTTTTCCGCACGACTTATATTCGGAATATTAAATCGACATATTTCAATATGACTATATGAAAGGAGCTTTTTATGGAGGCACTAAAAACAATTTGGGACTTTTTTCAAAATGAAGTTGTAGGTATGGCATGGCTTAATCGTCTAATAGGTAATTTAATTAACGCTTGCGGATTAGACGCAACGAGCAAAATCGGTGGTGGTATTCAATTTTTTGTTTACGACACAATCAAAATCATGGTGTTGTTAGGGGTTCTGATTTTAATTATTTCATATATTCAAAGCTATTTCCCGCCGGAACGGGCAAAGAAAATTCTTGGAAGGTTTCATGGTATCGGCGCAAATATAATTTCTGCGCTCCTTGGTACGGTAACACCGTTTTGCTCGTGTTCTTCCATTCCGTTGTTTATCGGGTTTACAAGCGCAGGTTTGCCGCTTGGCGTTACATTCTCCTTTTTGATTTCTTCGCCGATGGTTGACCTCGGAAGCCTTGTCTTACTGATGAGTATTTTCGGCTGGAAAGTTGCTGTTTTATATGTAATATTCGGTTTGGTAATCGCTGTGGCTGGCGGAACGCTAATTGAAAAGTTGCACCTCGATAATCAAGTGGAAGAATATATCCGAAACGGTCACTCGATTGATGTTCCGCAGGAGGAACTGCATTTCAAAGACCGTATGAAATTTGCGTGGGAACAGGTTGTTGAAACCGCTAAAAAGGTTGCTCCTTATGTTCTGATCGGCGTGGGCATTGGTGCTTTCATTCACAACTGGATTCCTGAAGAATTTATTGTCAAAGCACTTGGCGAAAATAATCCGTTTGGCGTAATTCTTGCTACGATAGTCGGTATTCCGATGTATGCGGATATTTTCGGTACAATTCCGATTGCAGAAGCCCTGCTTGCAAAAGGTGCTTTGCTCGGCGTTGTCCTTTCCTTTATGATGGGCGTTACTACGCTTTCGCTCCCTTCAATGATTATGCTTCGCAAGGCGGTCAAACCGAAACTGCTTGGTATTTTCATTGGAATATGTGCTGCTGGTATTATTATTGTAGGCTATCTTTTCAACGCAATACAATATTTAATTGTTTAATTTTAGGAGGTTATTATTATGGCATTATTTAACTTTGGAAAGAAAAAGGAAGAAGAAAAGAAAACACCTGCTTGCGCTTGTAGCTGCGGTTGTGCTGCCAGCGAAGCAGAAAGCATTACAAACGATTGCTGTCCTGATTTGAAAGAGGGAGAAATCTGCTGTATCAAGGTATTAGGTTCAGGGTGTTGTCATGCTCTTTATGAGAACACACAATCCGCCGTTAAAGCAATGGGGATTTCCGTAGAAGTAGAATATATTACGGACTTGAAAAAGGTTATGGAATATGGCGTTATGAGTGTACCTGCTCTTGTTGTCAACGAAAAGGTTGTTGCTATGGGTAAGGTTTTGAAAGCTGCTGATGTGGTTGCTCTGCTGCACAAGCTGGGGTTTTAACGATGGATAAGAAAAAGGTAGCCTTTATTTGTGTGCATAACTCCTGCCGCAGTCAGATTGCAGAAGCACTTGGAAAACATTTGGCGGGAGATAAGTTTGATTTCTATTCTGCCGGAACAGAAACAAAATCACAAATCAATCAGGACGCTGTGCGGCTTATGAAACAGCTTTATGGGATAGATATGGAGCAAAGCCAGTATAGCAAGACGATTGATAAAATCCCTACGCCCGATATTGCGATTTCAATGGGGTGTGATGTCGGTTGTCCCTATATCGGTAGAGCGTTTGATGATAATTGGGGACTTCCCGATCCGACGGGCAAAAGTGATGAATGTTTTATACAGGTCATTGAGAGAATATCTCAAAAAATAAAAGACTTGAAATTAGAAAAGTAACATGAAAGCCACAGAATGGATATATTGCCCTATCTGCGGCAATAAAACTCGCACAATGATACGGGAAGATACAGAATTAAGAAACTTCCCTCTCTACTGTCCGAAGTGCAAAAAGGAAACAAGCATCAATGCTCAGGATATGAAAGTCACGCTTGCAGAACACAAATAAGATTTTTATGTATGCCGCCGCATGGGTGATACCATAGCGGCGGTTTTTCGTGCCTATCGGCTGTCTCTGTCAAAGGATTTCTTTCTCTGTCTCGGCTGGTTTCTCTGCTTACCCTCCGCCTGAAGCTGACGCAGGCGTTTCAGCACGCTCTCTCGTTCAGGCGGCTTTGCCTGCTCTTTTTTGGCGGGTTTCTGTTTTTCCCTGACCTGTTGCTCCCATGCGGCAAGGTCACGATTGAACTGCTCCACAACAGCCTCCGCCTTACGGTAGGTTGCCATGTACGCCTGCACATCGGGATAACCGTCCTCTTTCAGAACATCGGGCAGTTTATCCAGCTTTTCAGCGATTTCCTTTTCTGTCCGCTGTATCTGCTCTGTGAGCGCCTTGCGCTCCTTACCCTTGAAAATCCCTTTTGTATCGGCAAGCTGTTGTTTCAGCTTCGGAAGTACCGTATCCTGCAAATGCCGGATTTCTTTCGCCTTATCCTGCGCCTTTATCATCAGCTTTTGCATGGTACGGAACTCTGCCATATCTATTTCAAGGACAGGCTTCGGCGGCATATCGTGTTCACGGATTAAGTTTTGCAGGAAGTCCTTAGCCTTGTTTACGATACTGCGGAACAGACCCGGCAGCCAGCCCTTGCTTTTGATAGACTGGCTCGCCTTTTCGTGTATCTCTGTCTGCTTGACTTCTAAAATCTTTGCTTCGGAGATACCTGATAATAACGCCATATCCGCTGTCCTGTTCCATTCCTGCCTTGCGGCATTATCGGCTTTGATTTCGTCCTCTTTGGGATTATTTTTGCCGATTTTCTTGGCCGGAAGATAGACGCTGTTTTTATCAAATACCTTTAAGTGCTGCTCAGGATCGGAGATATGGCAGTTAATAAGTTCTGTATACACTTCCTTTATCTCTCGGAGAAAAGGCTCTCCCTTAAAGCGTGTATCTTTGGTAGTAAACAGATGGCTTTCGTATACCTCGCCTTTTTTGATGACGGTACAGCCTTTCCGTATCTGCCCGTCCTCCCCCGTGATTTCCTTTTTGGTGCGGACACGCTTTCCAGTCTCGTCAAAGAACACGCTGCGGGAAGCAACCTTTACATCAGGTTCGGGGAGCAACCTCCTCTCGCTGAAAATCAGATGGATATGATAATTTGTCTTGCGCTTGTTGTGGTGGAGGGCGGACACGCACTCCACACCGTACCGCCTGCGGAACTCCTCTGTAAAGTCCGTGAGTACCTGCTGCGGCTCGTATTGCGTATAGATTTCGGGCAAGGCGATAATCAGTTCCCTTGCTTCGATACATTTGCCCTCTGTGCCGCTGCGCTGAAACTCCTGCTGGCTTTCCCTTGCAAGGTTGCTCCAAAAGGTGCTGTCGGCGGTGCGGTAGGTGGCATAGAGATTTTCCTGCCTTGCATGGCTTGTAATATACGATATTCGCCCTTTGACATTGGGCAGTTTTGACATCTGGATAAAACTGTGTCTCGGCATACATCATCTCCGTTTTCTGTTGTCAAGGTGCGTCCTTTTTTTGCAACCGTTTACGGTTGTGGCTGTCGCTGCGGCAGCGGTGACAGCCCCGTATCATACGCCGCAGGCGGTTGATACGGAAGCCCCCTGCAAGGGCGAAATACCCGGAGTACAAATCGAAGATTTGTGCGAGGGGTGTATTTCGCTCTCAAACGCCGAGGGCTTAGGGTTACTTTCCGAAAAGAGAATGGATGGTCATTCCACTCTGCGGACATCATCGGGCTTCAGAAGATTTCTTCCCTGATTGACCGTCAGAAACCGTTCCAGCGTGTCCCTGCGGATAATGGTCTTGCGCCCCACTTTGAGGACGGGCAGCTTTCCCCATTCCACCAGCTTCCGCATGGTGTTCCTGCCGATACCCGTACATTCTGCGGCTTCCTCTATGGTAAGTCCCATTTTGACTGCGCTCATTCTATCAACCTCCTTTTAGAATACTCATTTTGCAACTACTGTTTTATCATTATACTTATTCTGCCATCTCTTGTCAACCTATTTTGCAACCATTCATAGTTTATTTACAACTTTCATTGAGATAAAGGTTGCAAAATAAGTATCGGCGTGTTATACTGATACCAGTCAGGAGGTGAACACCTTGAAAAAAGAAACCACATTCACCGCAAAACAGGTCGGTAGGAGGATTAAGGAACGCCGCACAGAGTTAAACATTACCATGCCGGAACTTGGCAGGCGTGTAGGCGTGAACAAATCCACCATTCAGCGGTATGAAGCGGACGGAGTTGATCCGAAGCGCACAATGGTTATCAACGGTCTTGCGGAAGCGTTGCTCACAACTCCCGAATGGCTGACAGGTCTTTCCGATGATAAGGAATATGACACCTATACTCTTTGCCAGCGGGATATTGAGGAACACATCAGGAAATATCTGGACACAGTTTCCTATACAGTAAAGGGCGAGCCGCACCAGCAGCTTCTCACGACATTTCTCGGCAAGATGGTTGACCTGTATACGGTTATGACCTGCTACTTTGCTGATGCTATGGAGGAAGTTGACCGTGTGGCGGAGGACAAAGGGCTGAAAGAGTCTCTTGGACGGTACGCCATAGAGTCCGGGGCAATCATGGAACAGGTATACCGCAAGAAGATGGAAGTACCGATTGAGGATATGAAACGGTTTTTAGACGGGATTTTACATATCCACGATGAGGGGCGCACAAGAATGTCGATGGGCGCACTTTTCGGGATAGTGGAGGAAGCCGAAGAAAGGCTTTCCGAAAAAGAAAATTCCGTGGCACCTTGACAAGTAAAGACGCCAGTTGACTTTCACTGGCGGAAGTGACACAATTACTTTACGCACACCATATGTCACAGTCCCGATTGCCACGGATAGAAAGGAGTTTTTTATCTATGGCAAAAGGTTCTGTAAGAAAGAAAGGCAAAAAGTGGTACGGACGCTTTTATATTGAAGATGAAAGCGGCAGAAAAGTGCAGAAAGAGTTTGCAGGCACAGAGAGCAAGGCGGAAACAGAAGCCATGCTCCGCAAAGCGATAGCGGACTATGAGGAAAAGCAGTTTGTCGGGAAAGCGGAAAACATCACGGTAGGCGATATGCTGGATATGTGGGTAGAGGAAGAACTGAAACCCGGCAACTTAAGCAACGGGACGGTCATGTCCTATCAGGGAACGGTCAACCGTATCAAGCAATATCCCATTGGCAAACGCAAGCTGAAAACCGTGACCGCCGACCATTTGCAGGCGTTCATTGATTTTCTGAGCTACGGTGGGACAAACCCGGACGGGACAACTTCAAAGCCCATGAGCAAAGGATATATGCTCCTGTTCTCGGCGGTGTTGCAAAATTCCTTCCGCTTTGCGGTTTTCCCGAAAAAACTGATTACCTTTAACCCTATGCAGTATGTGAAGCTGAGGGGCAGGAAGCAGGAAACGGATATTTTCTCGGACAGTGAGGAAGATACTTCCAGTATTCCTACTATCACCCATGAACAGTTCCAAAAGCTGGAGGAATTTCTCAAGGCAAAAGATAATCCCGCCTTGCTGCCTGTGCAGATAGCGTACTACACGGGGCTTCGTATCGGGGAAGTATGCGGCTTGACTTGGCAGGATATTAACCTTGAGGAACAATATCTCACGGTACGCCGAAGCATGCGCTATAACGGAACAAGGCACACAACCGAAGTGGGAACGACAAAACGGAGCAAAGTCCGCACCGTTGATTTCTGCGACACGCTGGCGGCAATCCTGCGGGCGGCGAGAACAGAACAGCGCAAAAACCGTTTCCGCTACGGGGAGTTTTATCACCTGAACTACTACAAAGAAGTAAAGGAAAAAGGGCGCACCTATTATGAGGTTTACAGCCTGCAAAGGACAGAGGAAGTCCCGGAGGATTACAAGGAAATCTCCTTTGTCTGCCTGAGAGCAGACGGGGCGTATGAAGCGCCGAGTACGGTAGGGATTATGTGCAGGGCGGCAAAGAAGAAAGTGAAAGGGCTTGAAGATTTCCATTTCCACACGCTCCGTCACACCTACACAAGCAATCTGCTTTCCGGCGGCGCAAAGCCGAAAGATGTGCAGGAACTTCTCGGACACTCCGATGTCAGTACCACAATGAACATCTACGCTCACTCTACAAGGGAAGCGAAGCGCACTTCCGCAAGGCTGCTGGATAAGGTGGTCGGCGGGGAATAAAAAGTTGCCCTTGTTTCGGCTCGTAAGGGCAAAAACAAGGGCAAACAGATAAGGTTTGAATGAAAAACAGGCGTGAAGCCTTGAAAAATCAATGGTTTTTGAGGATTAGATAGTTAAATTTCAATTTAGCTTGGAAAAGCTTTCACGATGCAATTAAGTCCGTAGATAAAAACGCCACGCTGGCAGGTCCTAACGACGCTGGCTATTGGATCAGCGCAGAGCTGATCCAATATTATGCGGACAATAACTGTGTGCCTGATGTTATCACATGGCATGAGTTGCAGACCAATTGTTTAAATGATATGTCTGGGCACATGGATGATTTTCGCAATAAGTGGAATAGTACCGATTGGAGCAAGTATAATGAAGCCAACGGCACCGAGGGTATTCCGGAAATTCCTCAGATCTGCTTTAACGAGTATGCCGAAATGGACTACTGCGGCGTACCCGGCCGTTTGGTGAACTGGATTGCCAGAATCGAGGACGAAAAGGCCACTGGCTGCCTGCCCTTCTGGCACCAGGCCAACAACCTGAACGACCTGGCTTCCGGCGCCAACGAGGGCAACGGGGCCTGGTGGCTGTATAAATGGTACGGCGATATGTCCGGCACCACCCAGCCGGTTTCCACCAGCACAAACTACGACGGCCTTTACGGCGTTTCCACCATGGACGAGGCCAAAAAGCTGTCTACGACCCTTCTGGGCGGCTTTACCGGAGACATTACGGTTCAGCTGAATAATGTGACCGCCACCAGCACCTTCGCGGATGCCGAAGTGGTTCATGTGTCGGTGCAGGAAACTATGTTTACCGGCTTTCACGGTACGGCGTATGAGACCCCGACGATTTTAGAGGGCGCTTATCCGGTAAACGACGACGGCAGCGTTACCGTGAAAATCCCGGATACCCTGTTTGAAAACGCGTACAATGTGACCGTCACCCAGGCGAGCGGCGATGAAATCGTAGGCCTTGCCCTGAGAAGCTCCAGCGGCGATGTGTATGAAGCGGAAGACGCCGGCCTTTCCGGCGGAGCATTCGCTTCCGGCGCTGGCACGAATCCCAGCTATTATCTGTCCAATAACGGCAGCGGCGACCGTGCGGTAGGAATGCCCTCCGGCTCGTCTATGACCTATACGATCAATGTGCCGGCAGACGGCAAATACAAGCTGGACTTTAATTACGGCAACGGTCAGGGAACTGAAAGAAACGATATGAATACCCATAACCCGGTAAACGTAAAGCAGACCTTTGCGCTGGATGGGGGCGAGGCCGAAACCGTCACAATGGAATCCACACTGTTCCAGACTATGACTGGGACAAAGACCTTGTATTACGACCTGACTGCGGGAGAGCACCAGATCACTGTGACCACAGCCGACAGCGGCGTCGATGGAAATCTGCTCTTCCACGATTTTGTGCGGGTTTCCTATGCGGGCGTATACGGCCAGGAGCTTCCAGCCTTTAATAAGGTGTATGAAGCGGAGCTGGCGGACGTCAACCGCCTTTTAGGAAATACCGATTCTACTGTTTCCACCGAGACAGGCCTTAAAGGTTATTCCGGCGGCGGTTATGTAATGGGCCTGTCCGACAGGGCCGTGACCGAAGGCGGCGGCATTCGGAACACCGTGGTAGTGGAGGAAAGCGGCCTGTACAATATTACTCTGCGGTACCAGTCCAGTCAGGCGGGCGAAGCCAGCATTTATGTGGGAAATACCGCCGTTACCCTGGACCGCGTGAATAAGACGGTATCCCTCCAGGCGGGAGACGGCTGGCAGGAGGTTACGGCGTCTGTTTACCTGCAAAAGGGAATCAATGTGGTGGATCTGGATACTACCGTTCCCGCGGCTCTGGACTACATGCGCGTGCGCGCGCTGCCCGCCCAGGACAGCTCCACCACGATCGAGGCGGAAGACGCGATTCCGGAGGAGCTTGAGGGTTCTATCCAGGTAGCCGAGAGCGACGGGGCTTCCGGTGGAAAATATGTGGTAGGAATGAAGGGTGCCTATCAGGACGCCGATTATTTAGAGTTCACCTACAATGCGCCGGAGGCCGGGAAATATCAGATGCAGGCATTCCATTCCAATGAGGATCTGGCGGGCAGCCATAGCTACAATATTAAAGTAACGGATAAGTACGCTGTCGTGGATGTAAACGGAACCTCTCAGTATCCTCAGTTTGAGGGAATTGTGCCGGTACAAGCAGAAAACTTGAAAACCTACTACTTTGTAGACTGTGGAGATCACGATCCGTCTACTCTCAGCGAGGGGGACGAGTTGGGCAGCCTTAACTCTGTAACCGACCAGTTGTACGGAAGGGATGCCAAAACCGGGTATTATTGGGGTGTTGCGGCGCTGAATGAACAAGACACAAAGGCCGAGCCTGGCAGCAGCTTTTACACAGATCCTAACGATAAGGGTGTTTACACCAAATATCAAAAGGCCCTGTCAAACAGTGCGGCCGATGTAACAGACGGAAAGCCCAAAGAGGCTTCTTTCCGTTACGCCGACAGCCAGGATACGGCCGGAATCAATCCCCGGTGCGTATTTTACAAGTTTGAACTGGATCCCGGCAAATATGATGTGACCGTAGGCATGAGCAATACTTGGGGCAACGCTGGAAATCCCGTAGTCCGGCTCAGCGCCGATGGAATCGATGAAATTGTTTCGGATTCCTATTCCAGCGGCAGCAAAACCCTGAGCGTTGATCTGACCAAGGCGGAACCCAACGACAACGGCAAAGTAGAGCTGTCGGTAAAGGGCACCACTACAGGCGATACACTCCAGATGACCTACATCACCATCACAGAACCTGCCAATGACGCAGGTGTGGATTATTTCATTCTGCCTCCCGGAGAAGAGAAGGTTCCGGTAGATAATATCAGGGATGCCGAGGGCGTCTATACCGGCGAGCTGGCCGACGGCTTTGACTGGCTGATCGATTATCGCAATTTAAAGAACGATACCGACCGTTACTTCTTCATCAACACCTTCTCCGACGATACCTTCCGTGAGAAAACCATCACCCTGGATCTCCAGAAGGGTGAAAATACCATTCGCATTTACAATGACAACAGCTGGAACGTGACTTATGGCGGAAGTACGAGCCAGCCGGGACTTAATTACCTGGCAAACTATACACCGAACTTTGATAAGTTTGTCATTACCCCGATGGCTCTGAACAGCGCGGTAGAGCTGGAAGAAGAGTACACCATAGACGTGGCGAGCACGGAATACGGTATTGCGTCAGCGAATCAGAACACCGTAGGGGAGAACGGAGAATATACTGTTTCAATGATTCCTGCGGAGGGCAAGGAAATTGTAAACGTTCTGGTTAACGGTGCGGACCGGACAGACGATATCGTCTTTGACGAGGCGTCCGGTGCTTATCAGCTGAAAATTTCCGGCGTGTCTGAGGATCAGAAGGTACAGGTGTATTTCAGCAAGCCCAACACCTCTAAGGACAGCCTGAAAAATCTGTACAACGAATATAAAGACCTTGAGAAAGGAACCTATTCCACTGCGAGCTGGGATCTGTTCGATGCCGCGAGATCAAAGGCAGAGTCGGTGCTGAACAAGGACGAACCTCAGCAGTGGGAGATTAACAACGCCTACGATGAGCTGTTAGCCGGTATCAACGGCTTGAAGGACATTGAAAACCTGGTTTACTTTGTGGACTGCGGGGATCATGATCCCGTTACTGTGAGCTACGGGGATGATTTCGGATTATACAACAGCGTAACAGACCAGATGTATGGTGTGGACGATAAGGCCGGCTACAGCTGGGGCGTGCTGATGATTGATCCCAGAGAGAAAGAAACTCCCGGACAAGGCTCGACAGTAATCGAAGGAGATAAGGCGGTATATACTAATTATCAAAAAGCGCTTTCCAATGGGGACAGCAATTTTGCAGACGGTCAGGATAAAACAGCGACCTTCCGTTATGCTCATGGCCAGGATACCGCGGGAATCGATCCCCGGTACGTCGCGTACAAATTTGAACTGGATCCAGGAAAATATGACGTAGAGGTAGGTATGAGCAACACTTGGGGAAATGCTGGAAGCCCGATAGTGACTCTCAGTGCCGGTGAAGTAGAAGACGTGGTTTCAGAGCCTTACTCCAGCGGCAGCAAAACCCTGAGCATTGATCTGACCAATGCGGAAACTAACGACAGCGGCAGAGTAGAGCTGACGGTCAAAGGCACCACCAAAGGCGCGACGCTTCAGATGACCTATATCACCATCAATAAGTCGGTAGAAGCTCCGGTACTCGACCGCTTAGAGGTGGCGGCGCCGACGATTCTGGAATATGAGCTAGGGGAAGAGCTGAATACAGACGGCATGGTAGTCAGGGCGGTGTACAGCGACGGCAGCAGCAAGGTTCTGACCGCTGAGCAGTATACCTTAAGCGGGTTCTCCTCTGATAAAGCGGGCACAAAAACCGTTACCGTGTCTTACACGGAGAACGAAATCACAAAGACCGCCTCCTTTGACGTTACCGTAAAGGAAGCGCCGGTTGTGATCCCGGTAGATAAGACCGGCCTGAAGGAAAAGCTGGACGAGGCCAAGGCGATTGGCCCGGACGGCGTGACAGAGGGAAGCTATGAGAAGCTGCAGAACGCCATTCAGGAGGCCGAGGGAGTGTACAATGATCCCAACGCCAGCCAGGATGCGGTAAACCAGCAGATTCAAAAGCTGATAGGAGCGATCTCGGGCTTGAAGCCGGTGTTGAGCGGACTGGAGGTAAGCGATCCGGTCAAGACCGAATACGCCGTGGGAGAACGGCTGGATACCACAGGAATGACGGTGACCGCCCAGTACAGCGATGGAACCACGGTAACGCTGGCCAGCGGCCAATACACGGTCAGCGGCTTTGATTCAGCGACAGCGGGAGAGAAGCAGGTGACAGTTTCCTACACGGAAGACGGCGTGACCAAGACGGCGGCCTTTACCGTAACCGTGAAGGAGAGCTCCGGCGGCAGCGAGGATCCGGGTACTAGCGAGGATCCAGGCAGCAGTGAAGGACCTGGAACTGGCAGCAGCGGCTCTGAAAGCGGCGGAACAGAATCCGGAACCGGCAGCGGGACAGAGAACAATAATAACGCTCAGACCGGCGACGGAATGACAGTGCCGATTA
>ENA-OQNI01001535-OQNI01001535.1-human-gut-metagenome-genome-assembly--contig:-NODE-1535-length-13520-cov-6.320018_pt1 | contig 13520 bp, 8 predicted proteins | sample MGYA00242627_ERZ504876 | MGnify/ENA primary metagenome ERZ504876 (study PRJEB26092, sample SAMD00036386) | human gut metagenome | host: Homo sapiens | study: EMG produced TPA metagenomics assembly of... | reverse complement strand
GGGGTATGCTCCCGTTTATCACAGAAGAAAAAGATACAGAGTTAAGTTTCAAAAACGGGGACTATATCTTCGTGCCGGATGTGAGAAAAGCAGTGGAAGATAAGACAGACGCTGTGAAAGCATATGTGGTTGGGGACAGTTTGAAAGAGATTACACTGAAGTTGGGTGATTTGACAGATAATGAAAGAGAGATCATCTTAAAAGGATGTCTGATTAATTACTATAGAGGATAAATTTGTAAAGAATATAGATAATAACTTATAAAGAGGGAGCGGTAAGCTCCCTTTTTGTGTATAAGAAAAATATATTTCTGTATTTTTTATGCAACACTTTGTACTTTTTGATACTCTATATTTATACCGGTGGAAGGAGGGGGATAGGATGTACGATTATGATACATGTTCAGAATCAGTTTTAGTAAAACGTGCACGGAAAAAAGACGTAAAGGCATTTTCGAAGTTATATGAAAATGTTTATAAAGATTTGTATTATTTTGCGTTGTACATGATGAAGAACCCTCAAGATGCGGAGGATGTCGTGAGCGAGACGGTGCTGTCAGTTTATGAAAATATCTATAGCCTTCAAAAAGATGAGGCGTTTCGTGGCTGGATATTTAAGATATTGTCAAATGTCTGCAAAAAGAAATTGAAAGTAAGAAGCAGACAGGAGACATTTAAGCTGCAGGAAAACCGAGATGAGAGTCAGAGTGTATCACATAGTGATTATGAAGAAACCATTGATGTTCAAAATGCATGGAAAATACTTGCAGAGGAAGAGAGACAGATTATTGCATTATCCGTATTCGGAGGGTACAACAGCAAAGAAATCGGCAAGATACTTGCGGAACAAGGAAAACCAATGAATGCCAATACGGTTCGTTCCAAGAGAAGCAGAGCGCTGGAGAAACTTGGAAAAATATTGTGTTAGGAAGGAGTAGCGATATGGAACAACATGAAAAAGAAATCATGGACAGAATCAGACAGCACATAGAAAATATTGAGATTCCAGAACAGTTAAGGCCAGAGGTGGTGGAAGAACAGTTGATGAGACATCAAAAAAGATACAGAAAGAAAGCATATCGTTATGCATTGACGGCAGCAGCATGTCTTGGGCTGCTTGGGATAGCGTATATTCAGACAAAGGAGCGTACAGTTGGCAAAAAAGGGTATGTTAATCCGGTTGTAAAAGAGGTGAAGGAGAGCGAAGGGCTTCGAATGGCAAAATCCTACAAAGAGGTTTATAAGTTTGTTGAAGAATTCGACTATTATTATGGAGATGGAGTTGTATTGGAGTCCGAAGAAAAAGCGGCCTCGGAGAATGCGGTGGAAGATAGTGGGAAAACAGAAAGCAGTTATTCCAAGACTAATACGAGGGAGGAGAGTGTAGACGAGGGAGATATCGTCAAGACGGATGGACGTTATCTATATGTGGTGAAAGAAGAAGGCAACGAAATTGGTATTGTGGATACAGCGGAAAATAAATTGGAGCAGATAGAGCAGATTACGCTTGGGGAAGAGATGAAGGTATCGGAGATATATGTTCAAAATCAATATCTGATTGTTCTTGGTAGCGAAAGAGAAAGAATCTACAATAACAAAAATGAATTTTCAAAGATCGCCTCTGATTGTGCAGAGATAGATAATAGCGAGGCAAAGAGTATCATATATGACATTTCTGACAGAGAGAAACCAAAGAAACTTGGAGAGTGTTCACAGAGTGGAAGTTATGTCACTTCGCGTCTGAATAACCATTATCTATATGTATTCAGTCAATATAATATCTACAATCCGGAAGAAGGTAAAAAAGAACAGTATATTCCATGTGTGGATGGAGAGTTGCTCGCCAGTGATGAGATATGCCTTCCAGAGACAGAAAGAGCAAACACTTATACAGTAATTACAGCGATCGACATACAAAATCCAAGTGCAGAAAAGAATTCAGTCAGTATTTTGTCAAATGGAGGTTTTTGTTATGCGAGCGCAAAAAATATTTATATCTGTGAAAATATTTGGAAAGAAACTGGTAGGTCTACTGAGATTAGAAAATTTTCTTATGGAAATGGTAAAATAAACGGTCAGGCAAAGGCGGAAGTGAACGGTTATCTGAACGACAGTTTTAGCGTTGGCGAGTACAATGGATACCTCAGAATGGTTACGACTCTGGAGGAGACTGAGTCCAATTCTGTGTATGTGTTGGATGAAAAACTAAATGTGACTGGGACAATCGAAAATCTGGCAAAAAATGAGCGTATCTATTCTGCGCGCTTTATGGGAGACACTGGATATTTTGTGACGTTTAGAGAGACAGATCCTCTCTTTTCAGTTGATTTATCTGATCCTGACAATCCGAAAATCATAGGTACACTAAAAATTCCAGGATTTTCAGAATATCTTCATCCATATGGGGATGGACTGCTTCTTGGGATCGGAGAGGAAGTTGACGAGAAAGGAGTAGAGAGCAATCAAGTCAAACTTTCTATGTTCGATATCTCAGATCCGTCCAATGTCAAAGAAATTGATAAGATAGTATTGAATGGCAGTTATTATAGCACGGCATTTGACCAATATAAGTCGGTACTGGCAGATGCAGAGAAAAATCTGATTGTTTTTTATACATTTGGAGAAAAAGAAAACTATTATCATATTTATGAATATAATAGGATGCAAGGATTTACCTGTAAGAGGAAAGAAATGACAAAAGAATATGGGGAAAATGTCAGGGGAATCTATATAGATAGTACGTTTTATCTAATCAATGGAAATCAGATTGAGTCTTACAATCTCGAGAACTATGAAAAAATAGAAGAACTTATACTTTAAAAACAGACATTTTTCGGTTTTATATATTGAATTTTAAAAATAATAATAAAATATAAAAATAGTATTGACAAATAAAGGCCGTAGTGTTATTATAAACTCAACAAAAAAATTCAGAAAAGAAAAAATTTCTGAAAATAGTAAGAAAAGGAGGCTTTGGTCCAATGGATAGTTCAGAATTTACAATTCAATATGTTGGTGGTATGGCAAATGTAAAAACCTGTGATGAAAGCCTTTACCATAGAGTATAAGTATAATCCAGAGAAAGAAAATAAGTAAAGAATTTTATTCGGAAAGTAAGGAATCTGGAGTAAAGAAAATCAATATTTGCAGACATATTGAAAAGAGAAATACCACATAGATTCAAAGGAAACGATAAGATGTGTAAAGAAACATCAGAAGAGATTAGAATTAGGGAATAAGAATAATCATAGCTTTGAGTTAGAGATTGTATATAAAGTCAAAAAGGTAACAGGTTTTATAATTGATATATTTTCCGAAAAGGTGAGTAAAAAAACAATAAAATAGAGAGTAAGGTTATCTTATAAAAGTTTAAGATAACCTTATTTTTATTACGTTTTTGTTACATCTTTTTGACATTGGTTATCTCCTGTGATAAAATAAAGCAGAATGTAGAAAGCTAAAATTCGATTAGACAGAAAGGTCATAGAAATAATAGGGGTGAATACTTTGGATAAATACGAATATCGAGTAAAAACAGAGCAAATGCTTGAATATATGGGAGAAAAATCGTATAAAAAGGCAGCAGAAATAGCGGATAGCATTGATTGGAGAAAAGTTAAAAATGCGGCAATGCTCTGTGGGGCAAGTGAAGTTTATGAATATAATGGAGAGTATGAAAAAAGCAGGGAAATTTTATTTTTAGCATATGATAGAGCACCTGGAAGTAGAAAAATTGTATATCGTCTCGGAACTTTAGCACTAAAAATGAATGATATAAGGGAATCTGTAGATTGCTATGAAGAATTTGTTGCTATGGCTCCAAAAGATCCGAACCAATATATATTAAGATACAAAATTTTGAAAAGCCAAAAAGCTCCTTTGAATCAGCAGATTGAAGCATTGGAAGATTTTAAGAAGGCAGAGTATGTGGAAAAGTGGGCTTATGAACTTGCAAAGTTATATGATGCGGCAGGGATGCTAACGGAGTGTTTGGAAGAATGCGATGATTTGATTCTGTGGTTTAGTGAAGGAAAATATGTGTATCAAGCTATGGAATTGAAGATGAAATATAAGCCATTAACGCCGTTGCAGCAAGAGAAATATATTCACAGAAATGACAAACCAACTCCGGCAAAAAGGAAGAAGGAACCGATAGCTGAAAAATCTGAAGAAATAGCAGAGAAAAAAGAGTATGTTGAGGAAGAGAAAAAGGCAGAACCTTTTGAAGAGGAAGAAAAAGAGGTGACTTCAGAGCCGAAAGAAGAGAAAGAGGCTTTGGAGATGAAGGAAGCGGAAGAAGTAGCGCTGGAGGAGAAAGAAGAGCCGAAAGAAGAGGAAGCAGTCTTGGAGGAGGAAGAAGAGCCGAAAGAAGAGGAAGCAGTCTTGGAGGAGGAAGAAGAGCCGAAGGAAGAGGAAGCAGTCTTGAAGGAGGAAGAAGAACCGGAAGAAGGGGAAGACGCCTTGGAGATGAAAGAGGAGCTGCGAGAAGAAGAGTTGATTTTGGAGGCAGAAGAAGGGACGAAAAAAGAGAAATGTACTTCGGAGATAGAGAAAGAGCCAGAAGAAAAGGGAACTGTTTCGGAGACGAAGGAGGAGTCAGAAGAGAAAGAAACCTCTTCTTCAGAGGAAGAAATTGATGAGCAGATGAAAAAAGAGATTTTTTCTCAGACTACTAAAATGAGTGTAGAGGAAATTTTACAAAACTGGGAAGAAAAACAGAAAGAAAATGCCCAGATTATTCAAGAAGAACAAGAGAAGGCAAGAGCGGAGAGAGAAAGACAAGAAGCAAAAAAGGTGGAAGAGGTAGAGAGCATTCTCCCAGATGACATTCGACAATTGATGGAAGAGTTAGAAGCAGAAGCTGTAGAAATCCGCACGAATAAAAATAGAAGAGAACGGACGGAACAAGTTTTTGAGAGAAAATCAGAAATAGAATCCGTAGAGGAAATTCCGCAAGAGCAAGAAGAGGAAATGGAAGAGCCGGAAGAAGATCCATTTGATGAGGAAAGCTTTAATGAGGAAGCGTTTGAAGAAGTGGAAGCCGATGGATTTGAGGAGATTGAAGAAATTGAAGAATCAGAGGGAATCAAGCTTGGAGACACACAGGCAATTGCGATATCAGCCAAAGCGTTGATGAATGATACTGTGGTGGAAGAACCCATAGAAAAAGTACAGGAATTGCGCACAGAGAGTCCAACTTCACCGTTTGATACAGGTTTTATTGTGCAAGGACGCTATGATTTAGATGTTCAAAGTGAGATTGGAATAAAGGCTGGTTTGACAGAAGAACAGAAAAAATTATTCTCTTATTTTGTACCAGTACATGGTATGAGCGAACAGATTGTAGACGTATTGGAGAATGATAAAAAATGTAAAACTAGATATGGAACTTCAAGAACTGCTAATTTATTAGTTGTAGGTAGAAAGGGTTCCGGAAAGACGGTTTTGGCTGTAGATATTGTGAAGGCAATTCAAAAAAATAGGAAGCTAAAACAAGGAAAAGTAGCGATTGTTACAGCGGAGTCGTTGAATAAAAAAGATGTTTCACAGATTATAGAAAAATTACATGGTGGAGCAATCATTATTGAGCGTGCTTCTCAGATGAATAAAAAAACGGTCGCACAATTAAATGATCTCATGGAAGAACAAACAGGGGAATTACTTGTAGTATTGGAAGAAGAGCGCAGACCTCTGGATAAGATGCTATCAGCATATCCTGCCTTTAAGAAGAAATTTACTTCACGTTTAGAGCTTCCTGTATTTATTAATGATGAGTTGGTGACATTTGGTCAAACATACGCAAAAGAAAATGGTTATAAGATTGATGAAATGGGTATTTTAGCTCTTTATAGCCGCATTGATCTTATGCAGAGAGAAGAGAGTGTTGTGACAGTTGCGGATGTAAAAGAAATTGTGGATGAAGCAATCGAACATTCTCAAAGGAAGAATTTTAAGCGTTTTATAAAGAAACTGTTTAAGAAAGGCAAGGAAGAAACTTCGAGAATTATTTTACAAGAACAAGATTTTAGATAAGATAATAGAAAACTGCCATGCTGACAGAAATTAAATCTGTTAGTATGGCACTTTTTGGTAAAATACACAGCAAGTTTGATTGAGTAATAATCATATTAAGGTGAAGATAGTTATAGTTTTTTGGAATATAATACTATTATTACTATAAATATAGTGATAGAATAAACTTATAATAAGTAGGAATAAACGACAAAGCAAAATATGATTTAGGAAGGTAATGGTATGGGAGAAGAAAACAAAAAGAAGTCATATGAAGTTGGAGAATTAGATCATTACTTATTTGGAAAAGGAAATCATTATGAGATATACAAAAAACTCGGTTCTCATATGATAGGGGGGGAAGAAAAAAAAGGAGTTTATTTTGCAGTATGGGCTCCGCATGCGAAAGAAGTTTCGGTAGTTGGTGAATTCAATCAGTGGGATCCTCAGACAAATCGGATGAAAAGGGAAGAACCATTGGGAATTTATACATGTTTTGTTCCAGATGTGCAGGAAGGTGCATTATACAAATATTGTATCAAAACATACAAAGGAGATTACATTTATAAAGCAGACCCATTTGCAAATTATGCGGAGCTTCGACCAGGGAACGCATCTAAAGTAGTTGATATTAGTAATATGAGATGGACCGACAGCAAGTGGATGGAACGAAGGGCAGTATGGGATCATCACAAAGAGCCAATGTCCATTTATGAAGCACATATTGGTTCGTGGAAACGGCATCCTGGTAGAGAAGATGAGGGATTCTACACATATAGAGAGTTTGCAAAGGCAGCTGTAGAGTATATCAAAGAGATGGGATATACACATATTGAGCTAATGGGAATTGCAGAATATCCGTTTGATGGATCGTGGGGATATCAGGTGACAGGTTATTATGCACCGACTTCGCGGTATGGAACACCGGAAGATTTCGCATATATGATTAATTATTTTCATAAAAATAAAATTGGGGTGATTCTTGATTGGGTTCCGGCACATTTTCCCAAAGATGCACATGGACTTGCAGACTTTGATGGAACGCCAACTTTTGAGTATGCAGATCCAAGAAAAGGAGAACACCCAGACTGGGGAACTAAGGTATTTGATTATGGGAAATCTGAAGTTCAGAATTTCCTGATTGCAAATGCGTTGTTTTGGATTGAGCATTATCATGTTGATGGATTGCGAGTTGATGCGGTCGCATCTATGTTGTATCTGGATTATGGGAAAGAAGATGGGCAGTGGATTCCAAATAAGTATGGTGGAAATGAAAATCTTGAGGCAATCGGATTTTTCAAACATTTGAATTCTGTTGTTATCGGAAGAAATCCAGGGGTAGTCATGATTGCAGAAGAGTCCACAGCATGGCCGAAAGTAACATCACCTGTAGAATGCGACGGACTTGGATTTAGTTTGAAGTGGAATATGGGGTGGATGCATGATTTTACAGAATATATGAAACTGGATCCATATTTTAGAAAAGGATGTCATAATCAGATGACATTTGCTATGAGCTATGCGTATAGTGAGAAATATATTCTTGTATTGTCTCATGATGAGGTGGTTCATCTGAAATGTTCTATGTTAAACAAGATGCCTGGACTTGAATTTGATAAGTTTGCGAATTTGAAAGTTGGATATGCATTCATGATGGGGCATGTTGGCAAGAAACTTTTATTTATGGGACAAGATTTTGCTCAGCTTCAGGAGTGGAGTGAAGCACGAGAGTTGGATTGGTTCCTTCTTGCAGAAAGTTGGCATAGACAGCTACAGGAATTTACAAAGGATTTATTGCATCTGTATAAAAAGAACAAGGCGATGTATGAGTTGGATTGCTCACCTGAAGGATTTGAGTGGGTGAATGCAGACGATGCTGAGAGGAGCATCTATAGCTTTATCAGACATGCGAGAGATGGAAAGAGAAATCTTTTGTTTGTGTGTAATTTTACTCCAGTTGCGAGACCGGAATATCGTGTAGGCGTTCCAAAGAGAAAACAATACAAATTGATTTTAAACAGCGACGAAAAGAAATATGGTGGGGAAGGTAAGGAACGCCCTGTAATTTATAAGAGTGTGAAAAAGGAATGTGATGGAAGAGAGTTTTCTTTTGTGTACGACTTGCCGCCATATGGGGTTGCAGTGTTTGAGTTTTAGATGATTTAAAGTGGTAGAAAATATACCAGATAGAAAAAGAGGGAAACAAATGAAAAAGGAAAGACAAACAAAACTTACAAACAAGATGATATTAGTGATTGTTCCAACGATTATTATAGTGATTGGACTAATTGTAGGAGGAACATATCAGAATACGTCAAAGATCGTGAAAAAAGAAAATAGTGAGATTTTGCAGAAGAATACAGAAAAAGTCTATGCAGAGATTGAAGGGTGGATGCATTCTACAGTTGCAGTAATAGAGACTGAAGCGGATACATTGCAGTATATGAACATGACGCCGGAAGAAGAAAAAGAATATATTAAACTTACAGCACAGAAAAATAGTGCGTTTCCTGCGGGTATTTATATCACTGATAAAGAAGGGAATATGACACATGCCACATTTGTGCCGGGGGAAGATTATAATGTCTTTGAAAAATCCTGGTACGTGAACGGACTAAAATCGAGTGTGATTGAGTTTGGAGAAGTGTTTTTTGATGAAGAAAGTCAAAAATATGTAGTAGGTGTATCTGGACAATTAAAAGACAAACAGGGAAGTGTAAGAGGTGTAATAGCAGCTGACTTATATTTAAATGAAATTTCTAATTTGGTGAAGAATGTTAAAATTCAAAAAAGTGGAGGATGTTTTTTAGTTGATAATAAAAATTCAATGATTATAGGACATTCCAAGGAAACACTTGTTGGAAAGACATTGAAGGAAGAGGGCGGATTATACAAATATGTGGAAAGCCTTATCAATGACAAAAAAGAAGGTTTTTTTAAATATGGAAAAGGTGGAGATGCTCTAAATATTGAACTCAAGAATTTTACTGGAACAGATTGGACACTAGTATCTTATGTTCCGGAAAAAGAGGTAATGGATGATTTAAACAGCTTGTTGGTAAAGACTGTTGTAATGGCAGTAGTAGGAATTATTGTTCTATGTGTTTTACTGATTGTTGTCGTGTTAAGAAGAATTATCAAGCCAATTAAAGAAATTGATAATGTTGCGCAAAAAATAGCTCAGGGATCTTTGAATCAGGAAATTACATATCATTCTACAGATGAATTGGGGAATTTGGCAGCCCATTTCAATTTAACAGTGGGAAGGTTAAGGGATTATGTGGATTATATTGATGAGATATCCCAAATTTTAACTCAAATTGCCAGTGGAAATCTTAAATACACACTTGAAAATAGTTATGAAGGTGAGTTTGAGAAGGTTAAGGAAGCATTGCTGAATATTTCAGATTCTCTTACAGGTACAATCAAAAAAATTGATGGGACATCTATAAAAGTAACTAATAGTGCCGAGCAAGTGGCGGCTACAGGACAGATTTTATCTCAGAGTTCTACGGAACAGGCAAGTTCTGTTCAAGAGTTGGCTGCATCAATTTCAGAAATATCAGAGCGTGTGAAGAGCAATGCGGAATTTGCAAAAGAGGCAGATCAGGAATCAGTAAAGACAGGCAAAGATATTGAGCAGAGCAATGAAAAGATGCAAGAGATGATGTCTGCAATGAATGAGATTAGCAGAAAATCAGATGAGATTGGAAAGATTATCAAGACGATAGAAGATATTGCATTCCAGACAAATATATTGGCTCTGAATGCGGCAGTGGAAGCAGCAAGAGCTGGAAATGCAGGAAAAGGTTTTGCGGTTGTAGCAGATGAGGTACGAAATCTTGCAAGCAAATCAGCAGATGCAGCTAAAAATACTACAGCTTTAATTGAAGAAACTGTTTCAGCGGTAGGAAATGGTACTGCGATAGCGAAAAGAGCAGCTGAGGCAATGGATGGAATCGTAGAGAGTTCAAAACGAGTAATGGAGATTATAAATAGCATAGCTGTTTCATCAGAAGAACAATCTACTTCTATATCGGAGATTACATTGGGAATTGAACAAATATCACAGGCAGTTCAAACAAATGCAGCGACAGCTGAGGAAAGTTCTGCGGCAAGTGAAGAACTATCTGAACAGGCAAAAATTTTAAATGAATTAGTTGAAAGATTTCAGATTTAAGAATGAATATGGAAGAGCAAGCGATTTTATTGCGGGCACATCATGGAATGTGCCTTGCATTTTTTCAAGGAGAAGGATATAGCGATTCGTTTGTGGTGCATATGGGAAAGATTTTAGAACAGATGCAGGAGAATCCTTCTTTGCAAATTATTACGCATGCAGATGTTATCTGTGATAAATGCCCTAATTTAGAAAATGGAAGTTGTAATACGCCGGATCTTGTTCGGGCATATGATCAGAAAGTGCTTTCTTTTTGCGGTTTGGAAGAAGGTACAGTTTTGACTTGGGATACTTTTTCTAAACTGGTATCAGAACGAATCTTACTTCAGGGGAAGAGAAAAGAAATATGCGGAACATGTAAATGGAGTGAACTTTGTGAATAGAAAGTTCACTCCATTTTTGAATAGAATAGTGTATTCCATTATATTTTCCGCTGTTTTATCACTTTTAATCGTGTGAATTCTTCACGTTCTTTTTCCTCCAAAGCATTGGAAATGGAAGATACCAAAGTGGTATAAGTCGGAATTGTAATATTTTTCAGAGCGTTTGCCCGCTTTTGTGTTTTTTTAATATTGGTCGCAAGTCGGTAGGCTGCATTCTCAATCATGGATAATTTGATCGTAAGCTCTTTTACTTTGCGAAATGCTTCACGTGCACGGTCGATGGATTCATCAGTTGTACTGAAAGAGTAAGTCGGCTGATTCTCATCCGGAGTGTAATCCACAAGTGGAATTTCCGTTCCCATAATGCTTCGGCTTTTGATCTTGATAGAATCCTCAATCGGGACGGTATAGGCAAGTTGTGATACGAGACTGATACCGTGTTCAATATTGGCGTGCTGCAGGCATTTATATGCATGTGTGAAGGTGGAATCAATCTGTTCCTGAATGTCCTTTGCCTGATCGATCAGTTCCATAAGTTCGCGGATCAAAATATTTCTTTTCTTGTCCATAAGCTCATAACCCTGATTGGCAAGAGCCAGAGAATTCTTTGCAAGAATCAGATTTCCTTTTGTGGGAAATGTGCGAGGATCCATAAGAACGCCCCCTTTCTATGAGTCTGAACGATTATCATAAAATTGTTCCAAAATCTTTGTGTCAATACGATCTAATTCTTCTCTTGGAAGCATTTTTAAAAGTTCCCATCCAAGGTCAAGTGTCTCTTCGATTGTACGGTTTTCCTCCAGCCCCTGACCGATATAGCGTTCTTCGAATTCCTTTCCGAAGGCAAGGTATTTTTTGTCGATCGGGGAGAGTTCATCTTCGCCGATGACAGAGGCAAGGTTTCTCGCTTCTCCTACTTTGGCGTAGGATGAAAAGAGCTGGTTGGCAAGATCCTGATGGTCCGCGCGAGTGTATCCCTCTCCGATACCGTCTTTCATCAGACGGGAAAGGGACGGTAAAATGTTGATTGGCGGGTAGATGGACTGTCCATGGAGCGCACGGTCAAGTACAATCTGCCCTTCAGTAATATATCCTGTCAAGTCAGGAATCGGGTGTGTGATATCGTCGTTTGGCATTGTCAGAATCGGCAGCTGTGTCACCGAACCGTTGACGCCTGCCACAATTCCTGCGCGTTCATAGATTGTCGCGAGTTCACTATAAAGATATCCCGGGAATCCTTTTCGGCTTGGAATCTCGCCTTTGGAGGAGGATACTTCACGCATCGCCTCCGCAAAGGATGTCATATCTGTGAGAATGACAAGGATATGTTTGTTCTGCTCAAATGCCAGATATTCTGCGACGGTGAGCGCCACCTTCGGTGTGATAAGACGCTCTACGACAGGATCATTTGCTAAGTTCAGGAACATAACTACGTGGTCGGATACACCGCTTTCTTCAAATGTGCGCTGGAAAAATTCCGCAACGTCATGCTTGACACCCATTGCTGCAAATACAATAGCAAATTCTTCATCGGAATCATCTCCGAGAGAAGCCTGTTTTACAATCTGAGCGGCAAGCTGGTCGTGTGGAAGACCGTTTCCGGAAAAAATCGGAAGCTTCTGTCCTCGAATCAGTGTGGTCAGACCGTCAATGGCAGAGATACCGGTGCGGATATAGTTTCTAGGATATTCACGTTTTACCGGGTTAAGCGGAAGTCCGTTGATATCTCTTGTCAATGTTGAGGTAATCGGACCGAGATCGTCAATCGGCTGCCCGATTCCGTTAAATGTTCTTCCGAGCATATCCGGTGAGAGGGCGATCTCCATCGGATGTCCGGTGAGTTTTGTGTGGGTATTGAGCAGAGACATATTTTCAGTCCCCTCAAATACCTGAATAACTGCTTTATCCTCGTAAATCTCAATGATGCGACCTAACTTACGCTCGTTTCTGTTTACTACAAATTCTACGATCTCATCAAAGAACGCATCCTGTACACCCTCCAGCACGATCAGAGGACCGTTGATGCTGCTTAAGCCTAAATATTCAATTGCCATACAAATCCTCCTCCTTTATGCGTTCTTTTCCATAATCCGGTCATAGAATGCATCGATTTTTTTCATATATTCATCAAATAGTTCGAGTTTGTCATTTGGCACATCGTATTTGATCGCAATGACCTTTTCGAAAATATCTTCTTCTTTCAGAACAGAAATCGGCATGTTCAGTGTGATGAGTGCTTTTGATTTCTGATATAAATACAAGATAACTTCCATCATCTTGAACTGCTTTTCTAATGAGACACAAGTGTCGTCTGCATGAAATGCGTTTTGCTGAAGGAATCCAAGTCGGATGACTTTGGCGATTTCCAAAACGAGTTTCTGGTCGTCCGGCAGCACATCGCTTCCGATTAATTTTACGATTTCCATCAGGCTGCTCTCTTGATTCAAAAGAGCCATCAGCTGATTGCGGTAGTCGACAAACTTTGGCGAAACGTGTTCGTTATACCATGGGGCGAGATCGAGCAGATATTCACTGTAGCTTGTCAGCCAGTGGATTGCCGGAAAATGTCTCGCATACGCAAGGCTCTTATCAAGCCCCCAGAAACATCTGACAAAACGTTTGGTATTCTGTGTAACCGGCTCAGAGAAGTCGCCGCCCTGTGGTGATACAGCTCCGATAATAGATACAGAGCCGTCAGTTCCGTTTAAGTTGTGCATCATGCCCGCACGCTCGTAAAACGCAGATAAGCGTGATGCCAGATAAGCAGGGAAACCTTCTTCCGCAGGCATTTCTTCAAGACGTCCTGAGAGCTCTCGAAGTGCTTCTGCCCAACGCGATGTGGAGTCTGCCATGATTGCCACGTCATATCCCATATCACGGTAGTATTCTGCAAGTGTAAGCCCGGTGTAGATGCTCGCTTCACGAGCCGCCACCGGCATGTTGGAA
>ENA-OQNI01001529-OQNI01001529.1-human-gut-metagenome-genome-assembly--contig:-NODE-1529-length-13564-cov-6.124209_pt1 | contig 13564 bp, 22 predicted proteins | sample MGYA00242627_ERZ504876 | MGnify/ENA primary metagenome ERZ504876 (study PRJEB26092, sample SAMD00036386) | human gut metagenome | host: Homo sapiens | study: EMG produced TPA metagenomics assembly of... | reverse complement strand
TATAACCTAACAGAAAAAAATAAAGATTTGATGAAGATTGCTAAATAATTCGTCTACTCTATTTTTATTCTCGTATGGAATAAACCATCAATTGAATATCATTATCAGAACTCGGCTTTCCACTGAAGTCAGCAAAGCTGTTACAAATACGAAGTCCTAATTTACCGAATATCTCCTTCAAAAATCTGTCCCGGAAGTTTTTTCTTCTCCATATACGGGAACTCTCTATCAAATGCCTCTGCTTCCTTTTCATTTACCAGATACCCTGCCGGAGGTGCATACTCTCCTGTAATTCCATTAAGATATCCCGGCATCAGTTCTTCGCACAGAAAGAAAGATGCATCCTCGCCTTCCGGCAATCCATGATAGCGGATGCCAAACTCACTCGCCTGTCTGAATCCGCTTTTTCCATAAAAATCAATATTCCCTTCAAAACATAGTGCTCCAGACAACCTGGGCGATACACATTCCAGAAACTCTCCCTTACCAGATTTTCTACCTCATGGTATTCATTTTCTCTTTCCAATCGAATGATAATATTTTCCTTCATTTTCTTTTTCTCCATTTCTTTTTAACTCATGGTATACATTCATGGTATTGCAAGATAATCAACTGCATTTTTATTGTATGTATTCTCTCTAATACGTTCCCTATATAAGACCGCTAATACTTTTTTCAAACTGCTCTTTTATTCTTGTTTTATCCTTTGCTCCATCATACAGACTATAATAGAAAAACATGATGGAATAAAACATGGTTGCTTTTTTATCTGCCTCCACAACACCCATGCTCTTGAATAAATCCTTCACATATCCTGCCGGACCGGACACAAGATATTGCTGATACAATACCTGCATCTCCTCATTCCGAAACTGCTCTAACGTAAGCATCTTTCGAAATGACGATGCAAAATCATTTTCTGTCCAATACGAAAACATAGATTTACTGTATTCCATGAAATTGTCCGCAGAAATCTCTTCATACTGTTCAGGTTCATTTTCCTTTTTATCAGCAGGCATATCATGTGATTCTGCCTGTTCGCCATCCCCCTGCTCCATCCTTTTTACAATATGGTCAAAAATATCTCTCTTACTCTCATAATGCCTATACAATGCACCTTTTGTCATGCCAAGCTCACCCGCAATCTGACTGACAGAAACTGCTTCATATCCATCTCCTCATAGAAATAGCATGCTTTCATCTGTTCTCCTGCTGCTGTTGCCAGCATCTGTGTTTTCCTTGTTGCAGAGCTTTCGTCCACAGATGGGTCATATTGTCCATTCCAATCCCCCTCGTATTACCCAAATAGTATTTTTGCCGCTGACTCTAACTGTCTTCTTTCCTCAGTATCATCATATCCGTTCCTTCGGTCATCAATCCCTTTCACTACATCCAGATAAAACAGTCCACTCCGATTGCAGTATAAATAGATTCTCTTCACACCATTCATTTTAAATCTCGCCTCTGCATTGCCCTGTGGATACAGCTTTACCATCTGTATCCTGTCTGCGGAAACAGCCACAATAAACGAAATATAATGCTGCTTAGTCATATCATGCTCAATCTGCACATAATATTCATCTTCCACCTGTTCTACGAAGATTTTATGATGTTCGTCTGTCTCCTCAGCTTCTTCCTGCTGTAGCTGCAATCCATGACACTGAATTACTGTTTCTCCCATGCTGTGAACGATATTTCCACACACCGGACACACATAAAAATGTGAACGCAGCATATTGGCTGATACATTGGAATTAACTATTGTATTGCCGGAAATAAGCTCTGTCACCGACACCGATAATGCATTGGCAATGGATTCTAATAGTGTGATATCCGGATATCCTTTGGCTGTTTCCCATTTGGAAATTGTCTTTGCACTGACTGACAACTTATCTGCCAGTTGCTGTTGTGTCATGTTTTTTTCCTCTCGCAGTCTCTTTATGACTGCACCTGTTACATACTGATTCATGTTCGTTACCTCCATGACACCATTCTATTTCAAAGTATGAATATCCTCAACCTACGGAGAGTAGAGTTCGAATTTGCTCATTTATTTTTCATCCCATCCAGAAGCTTTATAAATCTTTTATCATTCATCTGCTCATTCGTGACATATTCTCCGTTATAAAATAATGCATAGGTTGTAACCGGTGTCGGAGCATTCTGCGCTTCTTCTTTCGTTTCCAGTCTGGTTGCCTGAAACGGAACCTCTCTTTCCTTGGCAACTTCAAGAAGCATCGGAACATATTTTGCATTAAACGGACATTGATCGGTATAGTACAATACATAGCCTGCCTGCTCAATGTGTGGATGCTTCGCACACTCCTTAAATTCAGGCTTAGCCGCATCCAAAGAAAAAGGCAGATACCAGAGCTGAATACCATTATCTGCTTCATCACAGACTGTAAAGTCCTTATATTTCAGGAACTTCGGGTCTGCCAGAAAAGGCTTTTTCTTGGCAGCTGACAGGATACAGATTCCCTTTTTCCCCTTCGCTTTACTGTCTTCTATACAGGCATTCAGTAAATCAGTCGAATAACCATTGCCTTTGAAAGAACCAGCCACCCACAAACAGTCAATATACATATAACCCTCTGCTATGATTGGATTCCATGCATTTTCTGCCGGAATATACTCGATAAAGCATTTTCCACGCTCTATACTCTTAAGAAATACCAATCCATCATCAAATCGCTCTTTCAGCCAGTTTTTCTTTGATATTACCTGTCTATCCTTGTTGCTTGAAATCGCACAGCAGATATGCTCTTTTTCAATATTTTCTTTCGTCACTCTTATATATTCCATGAATTTCCTCCTAAAATAATTGTTGAACAAAGAATGGACAACCCAATGCTGCTATTTTAAATCCAAAATGAAATCTGGTTCGATTTTTACCATGCGTTGGAATTTTATCTACATGATATCTTCTTCGCAGAAGAGAAGGAATTGCTTACACTCCGATGGCATGCATCCATTGATACATTCAAGTAAAAAACGTCCATCATCGGAAAATTTAAAGTCAGCATATATTTCCTCCGGCTTTCGGCCAGTAAAATCTGTTGTTATCAGTTTAAGGTTATGAGATGCTACTATTCACTGGTATCATCAAGATCACCTGTTTTATCACAAAGTTCGATAAGTTTTTCAGCATCATGCTCCGTTTCATACTCTAATACTCTTGCCCGAAATCTGCTTAATGTACGATCACTGAGAGGCTGTTCTTCAAAACTCGTTTTCTCTTTGTGTGAAATTAAGAGTGCTGTCTGTCAGAGTTAATTGTTGATTATCATTCGCTACAAAAGCCATTTGTATCACCTTGATATTTGATACTTATATTTTACCAGATATCGATATGATTTCGTATATCGTGTTAAGTTTTCAAGGTACAACTATATATCAAAGATCAGTGACCTTTTGACACCCTAATCCTATAAAAAATAGACAGTTTCAATAAAAACTGCCCATTTTTATACTATTATTTACTTCTATATTGCAATTTTACAATTCAATAGAATCTACAATCTTCTTCAATGCATCCGCTGATTCCTTCAACTTCAATGCTTCTTCCCCATTTAAATTCAGTGGAATGTCGGATTCTACTCCATTTGCACCTACGATCGCAGGCATACTTAGTGAAACTCCATCAATATCATAAACACCGTGCATCATATGTGACACTGGAAGAATGGATTTCTCGCCTCTCATAATCACTTCACAGATTCTTTTTACTGACATTGCGATTCCATAATACGTTGCATGTTTTTTATTAATAATCTCATATGCACTGTTCTTCACTGCTGCGGCAATCTCTTCTGTATTTTCTTTGTGTTTATAATGGCCACGCATTTCGCACATTTCACTTAATGAAACTCCTGATACATTGACCGATGACCATGCCACAACTTCACTATCCCCATGTTCTCCTATGATAAATGCATGAACACTTCGACTATCTACAGACAAATGTTTTCCTAACTCATATCTTAATCTTGCACTATCTAAAACAGTTCCTGATCCAATGACTCTGTTTTCTGGAAGTCCTGATAATTTGATTGCTACCTGAGTCAGGATATCCACTGGATTTGCCACTACAAGCAAAATTCCTGCAAAATTTCTTTTGGCTATTTCAGGAATGATGGATTTAAAGATTGCTACATTTTTATTGACAAGATCAAGCCTTGTCTCGCCTGGTTTTTGTCCTGCACCGGCAGATATGATGACGATCGCAGCATCTTTAACATCATCATAATCACCTGCATATATTTTCATTGGACTGGTAAACGGAATTCCATGACTGATATCCATGGCTTCTCCCTCTGCCTTATTCTTATCTGCGTCAATTAGGACGATTTCTGTAAATAATCCACTCTGCATGAGTGCAAATACAGATGCTGAACCAACAAAGCCACATCCTACCATGACTGCTTTTTTCGAATTGATCACTTGCTTTTTCGTAATGATCTCCTCCTTCTCAGATTAATAATTTTCTGCATGTACTTCAAAATAACTCTGTGGATGTGCACATACTGGACATACTTCTGGAGCTTTCATTCCAACGACAATGTGTCCACAGTTACGGCATTCCCATACTTTTACTTCACTCTTTTCAAATACCTGTGCAGTTTCAATGTTCTTAAGGAGTGCACGATATCTTTCTTCATGATGCTTCTCAATTTCTCCTACAGCCCTGAATTTCGCTGCTAACTCTGGAAATCCCTCTTCCTCAGCTGTTTTTGCAAATCCTTCATACATGTCTGTCCATTCGTAATTCTCACCTTCTGCTGCTGCAGCTAAGTTTTCTTTTGTATCTCCAATTCCTGCTAATTCTTTAAACCACATTTTGGCATGCTCTTTTTCATTTTCTGCTGTCTTTAAGAATAAGGCTGACATCTGCTCGTATCCTTCCTTCTTTGCAACCGATGCAAAATACGTATATTTATTTCTTGCCTGTGATTCTCCTGAAAATGCTTCTTGTAAATTTTTCTCTGTCTGTGTTCCTTCATATTTGTTTGCTGCCATCTTCTTTTCCTCCTTTTTCTCGATTACTTTTTCAAAATCTGATGCTGGATGTTTGCATAAAGGACATACAAAATCCTCTGGTAACTCTTCTCCTACATATTCATAACCGCAGATCCTGCAACGCCAGATGGTTTGTCCTTCCTGCGTTTCTCCGACCGCTTGTGGTTTTGGTTTGATATGCTCTTGATAGTACTCATATGTTACAGAAGGTATATCACTTAAAACTTCCATGTCCATGATCTTTCCGATAAACATTGTATGGGAACCTAAGTCTTCCGTCTTTGTAACTTCCACTGAAATATATGCATTGGCTCCTTCTGTTATATAGAATATACCATTGTTACCTCGTGCACACGTTTCAAATGACTCAAATTTGTTTACATCTCTCCCAGATTGGAATCCAAAATGTTGAAATAAGTCAAACGTTGCTTCTTGACTTAACACTGATACGGTAAACTTTCCGGTTCTTTGAATCATATTATGTGTGTAATTTGCTTTATTTATGCAAATACTTAATTGATTCGGTTCTGATGCTGCTTGAATTGCTGTGTTAATGATACAGCCATTATCTTTATTCTCTTCTTTCGCTGTCAGCACGAACAATCCATAACTTAATTTATACATTGCTTTTTTATTCATCTTGGAAACCTCCTTTTGTTTTGTGTTTATCTTTTATGATTATTATACATGAAGTCTTTTCGATTGTCAATAATAGTAATCATTATTATTATTAAAATTATTTTCTTGCAAGTTTAAGACTCTCATTTCTAAGCCCCTATCGGAAGAACCTTCTTCAACCATCCTAACACAGTTTCTCCCAAAGCACAGTATTTATCTGCAACGCACACGATCCATGCTTCTTTACAACGTGGTGGAATCGGAACTAATGGAAACATATGACGTAAGATTATATTTTTCTCTATATCATTCAGATCATAATCTTCTTCTGCATTTTTCAGTGCGATATATGGATGTTTGAATCCATGTAACCCTGGTGATTGTTCTTTATTATGCCAGTCGTAGAGAAAATAGTCGTGTAATAAGGCTCCTTTTATCAAGCTTTCTTCATTCACTGTGATCGGAAGTTTTTCTGCAAATGCAATACTTATCTCTGCGACATTAACACTATGCTCAAAAACTGTCACATTTCCATGTTGTATGCATTCTATTTCTATCTTCCATCGATTGGAAGTACTTAATTGTCTTAAGATTTCTTCAACTTTTTTATTCACGATAATTCCTTTCTTTCTAAAGTCAAGAACATACCCTCCAAACCTGATTCAAAATACAATCCTGAATTCGCATTTTTTATATCATAAAAAATATTAATAAACGCATGATTGCTAAGGTCTTCCCTGTTGAAATATCTCTTGGAGACTATTTTAATTTTATTATTTTCGATTGTTTTTATTTTCAATTCTATATAATTTGAATTAAACTGCTCATTCACAGATAATATCACTTTCTCAATATCCGATATATTAATCTCTGTTACCTTCGTTCCTAATATAAACATAATTTGCTTTGAGTCTATGATATTTATCTTTCCGTTTCTTTGAAAAATACGATTCGAAATTCTATTATAAATTAAAATCAAAATAACTACTGCAACTATATTATAAGTAACTTTTACTATATCATGACCTATTCGCTCAAAACAATCTGCTAATATCCATACAAAAAAACACAAGGGTATTAACATTAGATTAGAAATTTTATATTGAATATATGTAAACGAGTATTCTTTCTTATTCATCAGCTTTTTTCCTCACCATGTTGTTTTTTTCATGATAACACAAAACTTTATCTTGTACAAAAACTTCCACCGCTTTCCTTACTTCTTCCACCCATTCCTCACTATGACAGCAAAACAGTTCTTCATGCTGCATATCATATCTTATAATATCTGGATTCTTAAAATAAGTACGATATCTCTTTTCATATTTTTCACCCATCTTTGTTGCATAAAATACATGAATTGTTGTTCCTTTCACATCAATTGCATGCTCTACTTTTGTGACCAGGTCAGAATAAAACTGCTGATAAATGCTTTGTTTTGTAATCCATGGATACCCTCCTTTTCCAATACCGAACATATTTAAAAATCCATGAACTAATTCTTTCTTTGATTCATCCATCTTTTTTATCTTCTTTTGCATGAACTTTGGCAATTTCCCTGTATGTATCATTTGATGCATAATCGGCACAACGATCAATGATTGGATTTTCGCCATAAGATGACCTGCTTCATCCATATCGCTGCTTCCAATGATGCCATGATCGATATGAATGTTTCTTCGTTGAATCAGAAGGGATACAAAGCTCCCTCCAAGAGAACACCCGTATGCTGCTTTGATTCTTCCTCCATATTTCTTCTTGATTTCCTGCTCAATTTTTTCACACTCGTCTTCCATTGAGATAAATTGTGTGTTCTCATTTGGATCAAATCCATCATAAGAAACTGTTACTGTATAAAAATAAGAATGCAAACTTTCTAGTACATGGTCAAAACTACTGAAAAGACAACAGGTTCCTGGGAATAAAAATATCACTGGTTTCTGATCATCTCCGCTTTCGTAAAATTTCATAATAGATTTCCTTTCAGCTTCCCTATATTTCTTCAATATGCTCAAAAAATTTTAAAATTCTCATCCAAGTGCCACATCCAGAACCATCATCAGACTAAATCCGACCGCAAAGAATACTGTACCAATATTTGAATGTTCTCCCTGCGACATTTCTGGAATTAATTCTTCTACCACAACATAGAGCATTGCTCCTGCTGCGAAACTCAGCAAATATGGAAGTACCGGGATAATAAACTGTGCAGCGATCATCGTTAATACTGCTCCAATAGGTTCAACAACTCCTGAAAGTACTCCACCTAAAAATGCCCTTTTCTTACTTTCTCCTTCTGCTCGAAGTGGCATCGATATGATCGCTCCTTCTGGAAAATTTTGAATCGCAATTCCTAGTGATAATGCCAGTGCACTTGCCGCTGTAATCTGTACGTTTCCTGCAAGAAATCCTGCATACATGACACCAACTGCCATTCCTTCTGGAATATTATGCAACGTAACTGCTAATACCATCATTGTCGTGCGGTTTAGCTTACTTTTTGGTCCTTCTGCCTGATTGCTTCCAACATGAAGATGTGGAATCAGATGATCAAGCAAGAGCAAAAACAACACGCCAATCCAAAATCCAACGAATGCTGGAAAAAATGAGAAAGCTCCCATATTCTTGGACTGTTCAATCGCTGGAATTAAAAGACTCCAGATGGAAGCAGCTACCATTACACCTGCGGCAAATCCTGCAAGTGAACGTTGTACAGATCTGCCAAGTGATTTTTTCATAAAGAATACACAGGCTGCACCGAATGTTGTTCCAGCAAACGGAATCAATATACCTAAAAATATTTTCATTTCTTTTATACTTCCATTTCTGTTAGTTTTATCTAACTATTATTTATAAAATAAACCGTGTGAAAAACGAACTATCATCTCACACGGTTCTTTTTTCTACGCTTTTAGTATAGCATTTACGAAATTTTATAACAAGAATATCTTACTCATATACAAAATATACCTATTAATCAATTCTTATTTACTGATATTCTTTTCTCAATATTTCATGTGGTGCCTCTATTTCATTGGCAATCGTATGTTCCGTCAATTCAGACAACAGCTTTATCTTTGCATTAATGATCGGTCTCATACAATTTGGAACATGTTCTTGATGTGCTCTGTGAATTGCAACACATTCTTTGCAATTTCCATGATAACGACATGCTTTCTTGCACGGACAATGATCCTTATCTTTATATTCTTCCCTGAAAGCTGATGCGAACTCTTCTTGTAAGCGTAATCCTTCCTGCCTGTTTCCTTTGTGAAATTGTTCCATTGCTTCTATTTCTTTTTTATTTCCCTCGATGTTCATAATTCACTCCTAACTCATTAAGCAGATCATACACTCGGATTTCTTTATCCAAACGGTTATCTGTATTTTCTGGTCTTCCATTTACAAGTTCCATTTTGTAATTTCTCCTTTTGAATCTTTCATGAACGGATACGCAATTGTCTAAGTTGCTGTTTCATTTCTTTCGGAATACGCAAACTTTCCACTGCTTTTTGAATTGTTTTATTGTGAGTCCAGACATCCAATCTCCGTTCTGTGATCCATGGTAACGTAGCATCTGGCTGCTTTGCCAATGCCGTTGCGAAATACCATGCACGCATCATATTCAGATAATACTCTTTACTATGGACATCTGCCACCCATGCAAGATATTCTGGATGAAAAAGCTGTCGCAAGTACCCCAATTATTGATGTATGGCAAAAATTTCTCTGTTTCCCTCAGTGCTTCTTCATAGTCACGGATTCTTTCTATCAAAAATGCATGTAGATTGTTCTCTTCATCGTATTTGTGTGGAAGATCTTTTAGGAAATTTTCCGCTTGTACTGTGCCTGCTAAATCTTTTGCTAACTTACATAAAAGTGGTGTTCTTATACCAATTATGGTTTCTTTTGGAATATTGGGAATCAACTTACTTTTGAATTCTTGATATTTCTTATCTTGCAGTACAAATAGCTGTTCTTGAATCAATGCTGTAGATTCTTTGATCGATTTTTCCTCAATTAGTTCATCTTTTTTCATAAATATATTTTTCCCTTCGGTTTAATAACATCCTTAAAAGTTACGAAATCATTTCGTATGAGTTAAACTTCTAATCAACAGTGGAAGTTCTGTTAAAAGCATTCCAATCCATCCAGCTAAATAAGAAAATGGAAGTGCTTCAATCTGCAGAGAAAAACCTAGAACTAAAATAGCTGCAAAGATCACTCGTACTGACATATTTACAAAACTACTGATCAAAGTAATCTTAAGATCTCCAATTCCACGGAAATATCCTTGCACACCATTTGTCACTGCTAGGAATAGATACATCAATGAAATTAATTTTAAATAAGTAACTCCATGTTTACATACCAAAGGATCATTAGAAAACAGCCGCATCAATGGATGTGCAAATCCGATACATAAAACAGATAATATGATAGAAAAAACAATTCCAGAAAGCATTGTCGTGCTGATCTGGCGATACAACTTTTCATAATCTTTCGCACCAAACATATTTCCCATCAAAATGCTGGCACCCATACAGAGTCCATTTAAAAATAGTATAAATAATGTAGAAACCGGGTTACAGATACCAACCGCCGCAAGTGCCTTACTTCCAACAAACCGTCCAACGATGATGCTATCGATCGCATTGTACATCAGTTGAAAAATATTACCAAGAACTAGAGGAATCGTAAACCGAATGAGCTGAGGAGTAATATTCCCAGTTGTAAGGTCTTTTTGCATATGTAAAACTCCATTTCATTGTAAATTTTGTATTTATTATAACATTTATTTTTCATAAATTTAGTTATCACAACGATATAATAGCGGAAGTTTTCAACACCATCCGAATATACATTCATCTCAAATCTGATATCCGGATTTCTTTAACTCTTCCCTATACAATTCAGCTATATATGTCGGACCATTGCACCACAGCTTTGTTTTTTCATCATACAGTGCTTTTCCTGTCTTTGAACATAGACAATCTGTCAATATCTCTTTTCTGTCCTTGCCCGTTTCTTCTGCAATCTCATCTGTCACCATAGTGATAAAAAGATCTATTGTATAATTCATTTTTTCTTTTGGAATTGTTACTTCAGCCATATCTTCTCACCTTTCACAAATTTCTATCCCCTTTCCTTGCAAAAATTCAGTAATATCTTCAAGCACAGCTTCATCGCCTTCACAATGAAAAATTCCATAACATTTTTCTATATATCCAAGAACATCAGCTTCTTTAAACAAGTGGATAATCTGTTCAACAGGTAAATGCCACTCTTCTGAAGCAAGCCGGATTAATCTTGTTTGCATGAAAGTAATCTCTGTTTTCTCACTCATAATGAGTCCTCCTCATTTTTCTTGGTCAACTGAAAGTTAACAAACAAACGCAATTTTTGCTCATTAAACACTTCTTAAATATCCAACTTACAGTAGCTCCAATAACCAAACCTATACTCGCTGTTGTTAAATCACCCTTGAAAGTACCTAGTGCAAATCCTACAACAGCACCTACATACCAATTACTAAAAAGTTTGACTAATGTTAAAGTATCTTCTTCGTCATTTTTATTTTCATTATGATGTTCTTTGTTCATTTATTCGTTACTCCCTTTGAAAATTTCGAGTTGTTAAAGTCCACAAGTCGAAATTTGTTACCTTCTACATATTGTATTTCCCAAGACAATAATTATCACAACATCAGCTAAAATAATACCCAATGCAATATACACAAAAAATGCCGGTAAAATATTTTCAAACACTCCCATAATTAATAGAAGAATTGCTATAACCGACATTCCAATTCCCATTGTTCTGCATAGTTTTTTTTCATTATATTTTGCCTTTTCTTCTTTTGAAGCTGTATTATATCCGGAAATTAACCAACTTCCATGTCCAGAAATCAAAACTATGGAAAGTACAGCAAATATTATAAATCCAACATATACTACCCAGTCTGTTCCAGTTGATAAATCTGCCAGTTTCATTTGTATAATACCTCCCACGAAATTCCAATTTTCTTAATTCTACAAATTTGAATTTATCGTCTTGTTCCATTCTTATCAAAATTCTTTTTTAATGCTATTTCTGTTGGGAGAATAGATCCAATTAAAGGAATAAGTTGAACACCACAGATAATTCCTCCTATACTCCCAACACAATCTTCATTTTTTCCAATTACTAAAAGCATGAATATTACTGTTATCGGCAACATAACCATTCCACAGACATACCAGACTTTACCACAATATTTATGAGCAAATTCCCATGTGTCTTTGTTCTTCATAGACATCGAAGTCCGATATCCAAATACTGAATTTATTTCCTTTGGAGCCTTTTTCATAAAATATCTTCCAAAACCAATCATCGTAAATGGAAGAAGCAAATCCATAATCAACATAAAAATCCAAAACCCCATTGTAAACCTCCTTTGCTCCAACTTCCGAGTTGTTAAAGTCCACAAGTCGAAAGTTGTCTATTGTTAAATATTTGTAACAAATTCTTCTATCAAACTATTTATCTGTTCAGGTTTGTCTGTATTAGAATTATGTCCAGCTCCTTCAATCCATGTTAAAGGAATTTTCGTGTTTCTATGCCACGCTTTGTTATACCGTATGCACGAACCGGCATGATCCTGTGTACCGCATATCAACAAAGCTGGACACTTAAGCTCATACGGCAGATTCTTTTCCATTGCCTCTGCCAGAATACGAAAGCCATGTCCGGCAATTTGTGCATAACGCTTTTGGTTACCGTCATAAACCTGCATCATTTCACGCATTAAATTTCTTCCATAAACAGATGTGGCAACACCTTCCGTTCCCGATTTCAGTAGCCACTTCCATGGATAATGAGCATATACCGGTTCCATCCGCTTCAAAAGCCAGATTTCAACCGCAGTCACATACTTTCGTTGCAACGGTGCAGAGTCAATGGAAACAAAACCTTTCAACTGGTTTGGATAGAGTTGTGCATAAGCCTGCCCCACATATCCACCCATAGATTGTCCAACAATGACAGGTTTGTTGATTTCTTCTTGATTTAAAATTTCGTTCAACCATTTTGCTTTATCAAACAAATCAAAATCAAACCGAAACGGCCATGAGGTAGCGTGTGCCGGTGCATCCCACACCACAATATTATACTTTTTCTCAAAAAACAGAATCTGCTTATCAAACAATCTATGGTCAGCGGTCAATCCCGGCAAAAAGACAAGGGTAATTGCATTCAGGCTTGATATGCTTGTCCAGTAGTGGATTGTTCCGCAACGAGTCTGATATGTCTTTTCTTTCATTGTTGTTTTCTCCTCCATAACTCCCGATTGTTCTATTTCTTCCTTTTCTGATTTGAAATACTTTTTTGCGTATTTTTTACTTCTTTCACCAACAACTGAATATTATCATAAGCCAGACCGAATTTAAATAGCTTTTTACCTTGCTTATTATAGAAAGTAGTGACCTTATCCCAGCTACTAATTACATTGCCATCGCCATAATCCTTATAGAATTCTTCAATTTTTTCATTGGAGGATGCAATGTCTGACAAGTTATATTCTCTCCTCCTGATTATACCCATACTATTCATGGCTGAAAGCATGTCATCTGTAACACCAGAAATTACCTTTGTTATCGCATTTATTCCATTTCTTCTCATAGCTGCTTCTTCGATACCCTGCATAGCATAAGAACAAATGACGGAATCTCTCCAAATAACAAATCTATCCCCAAAAATGACAATTAAGTAACGAAATCATTATTTCCCTCAAAATTATAAATTCTTTAGTTTAAAAAACTTGAATTTGGCTATTTCGTTGCAACAATACTTATCCAATGATTTTTTGCATTTGAATACGTTTTGATCTCTGTAAAACCCGCTTCTTTCAAAGCGGCAACAAGTTGTTTAGATGTGTAAATCTTCATAC
>ENA-OQNI01001520-OQNI01001520.1-human-gut-metagenome-genome-assembly--contig:-NODE-1520-length-13673-cov-2.577071_pt1 | contig 13673 bp, 10 predicted proteins | sample MGYA00242627_ERZ504876 | MGnify/ENA primary metagenome ERZ504876 (study PRJEB26092, sample SAMD00036386) | human gut metagenome | host: Homo sapiens | study: EMG produced TPA metagenomics assembly of... | reverse complement strand
GGCACTATACAATATGGCGACCAGTAAGAGAAGAATAAAAAAGGCATGGATATGAGTGATATCTATGATATGAGGGAGTACATCCCGGGAGATAATATCCGCAGAGTACACTCGAAACTTTCGAGCAAACTAGACAATATGGTTATTCGTGAGGGAAGTGATACTTCTTATTATGATACAATACTTCTGATGGATATTGGATTAAATAATCAGGAAAAAGCTTATGAAAAAGAATTGCTTTCGACCGCTTATGAAACAGGAATGGCAGTCAGCAGAAGTCTGCTTTTAATTGGAATCCAGCACTGTCTTTGTGTTTCTCAGCAGTCAGGAATCAGCGTGTTTGAACTTACAAATGAGAGTGGATATTTAAAGATGCAGGAGGAAACGCTCCAGATGCCGATTCCAAATCAAAACGGAATGGGATTTTATTATGCAATTTCGCAGGATATCGAAAATAAATATACGAAATTAATTTATCTTACAGTAGGGGAATGGCATCAGGAACTGCTGCAGATAGGCGGGAAGATGGATGTTACGGTGATAAGTATTGTAGAGGGAGATGGAGAAATTCGTATGACTGAAGAGAGACGATGCCAGATTATCGAACTGCCGGTACAACACATTAATCATCATACACACAGTATTTCAATTTAGGAGCTAAGAACAAAGAATGAAAGAAACAGAAGCAAGAGTTACTCTCAAATTTGAGAGAAATCAAAATCCAACAATTAAATTGATTTGGCAGACCATTCTTGCCCTTATCTTATTTTATGGGATTCTGCTCTCCTATATGCAATGTATAGAATTGCAAAGAACGCAAAAAGTGATTTTGTTTTTAGCAGGCTGTGCGATGATTTTTTTATGCGTTTCATTAAGCAGTTTTTCAAAACAACGAAAATGGTATTCGTGGGTTCCGGCGGCGATTGGCATCCTTATGGGAATTGCAGGAGGACCAGTCAATATTTTTCAGGGCTTTCTTGGAATTTTAAACTATTATATTGGATGGTGGAATCTGAAGTATCAGTCGGGAGTCAGTCTAATTTCTGCTGATATCACAGAATCGGATATTTTTCGATGTTCTGTGCTTTTAATGGTTTTATTTTCCGCACTCTGCTGGTATCTGATAAAGACAGAGAAAATGCTAATTCTGTTTGTGGTAAGTGCAGTCTTCTGGATAGAAGGGCTATTGCTGAACCGATTTAGTCAGTGGAGTTGTGTTTTTATTTTTACAGGGACATTCGGAGGATATCTGGCAAAATTAAAAAGTGCCGGTATCAAAAGACGAATTTTCTGGACCTTGGCGGTTGGCGTGTTCCTTACTGCTTTTGCAATATCAGGCGGTGCAAAAACAGTGCAGGCGGTTACGGATGTAAGAAATGATGTGAAACAAAAGATTCATGTCTGGAGATATGGAGAGGATACGCTTCCTGATGGAGATTTGCATCAGGCTTATCAGATGCAAAAAGGAGAGGAAGAACGCCTGGTTGTTACAAGTGATCAGGCGAAGATTCTTTATCTGCGTGGATTTGTGGGACAGCGGTATGATTCCGGTGTGTGGAAAACTGCCAAAAAATCTCTTTATTCAGATGAATGGAGGGGTCTGTTTGAGTGGATGAATGAAAATGAAATTCTGCCTTACAACCAGTATTCTTCTTACTTAAACGCAGAGGATGAAAATCAGATAAAAGAAAATACGATAACTGTGGACAATATAGGCGCAAAACGAAAGTATGTCTATGTGCCTTATTCAACAGAAATGATTTTAGATAACCTGATTTCAGAAGATGAGGATGGAGCAGTTGTCTCTTCTGGATTTTTTGGAACAAAATCCTATAAATTAAAAGAGTATTCGAAGAATGAACCAACGGAACTTTTGACGTTGGGTAACTGGTATTTTAATGCGCAGACAAAGGCGCAGGAAACTTATGTAGAAAACGAAAAAGTCTATCGAAACTTTGTTTATGAAAATTATCTTACCGTAGATGAGAATCTGAAAGATTTTATTGATGAGATATTTTGGTCAAACGTGCAGGAGAAACCGACAGGAATCTATGCGGTTACCCAGCATATTCGTTCTGTGTTAAATGAAAAAGTGTCTTATAATGAAGCACCGGATAAAATTCCGGCTGAGGAAGAACCGATTCTGTGGTTCTTTCAAACTGGAAACGGAAACAGTGCCCTGTATGCCTCAACAGCGGTAGAAGTTTTTCGTAGTGAAGGAATTCCGGCACGATATGCCGAAGGCTATTATATGGATAACACAGAGACAAAACAGCGTGAGACAACACTTACCAGTAAAGACAGTCATGCATGGGCGGAAGTTTATATGGATGGAATTGGCTGGATTCCGGTTGATGTCACACCGGGCTATTATTTTGATACCTATGCATTGATGGAAATGGTAGAACAGCCACAGGAAGTGCAGGATACGACATCACTTGATGATAATACAAACAGCAGTAAATCATTAAGTAAAAAATCAGATGAAACACTTGATGGACGGAATAAAAAAATAAAAAGACAGCATATTTTATTACGGCTTTTTGAAAGTCTGTTTTTATGTCTGGCTGTAGTGGTTACGTTTTTTGTGATTGTGCGGTATACAAAAGGATACCGTGCACTGATTTGGATGAAAATACACATGAGAAATGTAAAGAAAGAAGAACGCACGGCAGCATTAATAAAATTGATTCCGGCAAAGATGGCATATAAAGGTATTCCGGCGGAACTCGGCTGGAAAGCAGAAGAAATTGATAAACGTCTGTGCGAAGAATTTGAAGGATTTGAGTTTGGAGAATATGTCCGTGTCAATCAGCTGATGGAGAAATTTATTTATGGAGAAGTTCCGCTAAAACCGCATGAAGAACGTGTGTTGATGGTATTTTTTGAAAAAATGTACGGACAAAAAGCAAAGAAAAAAGAAAATCGAATTAAAGAAAGATTAAAACGCTGGCATCCATTTTGTTTTTGCCTGCTATTACCATATGTACTATATGCGTTTTGTACCTCATTGAACCTCTGGGAAAGACTTTGACATCTAATCATGGGTATGATACACTGAACTTAACTATGGGTATTGTGTCATGGTATGGCAAATATTAATAGTAGAAACTTAATATACGTTATATATTTAGTACAAACACAGCAAAAGGAAGTATCGAATGTACAGCTGATTTTGAGCGTACATGAAACTAACAGAGGTGAAAATATTGGATAAAAAGGAATACCGTGCGAGACTGGATGAGATTAACAATCTGGTAGAGAAGCAGGATTACAGAGAAGCTCTGAATGTTGTAGAGACGATTGAGTGGAGACGGGTAAGAAGTGCAAGAACTCTTTGTATGGTAAGTGAAATCTACGAGGTTAATAAACGGTATGATGACAGTCTCAGACTGCTTCTGCTGGCTTATCAGAGAGCACCGAGCGGAAAGCTGATTTTATATCGTCTGGTAGAGTTATCTGTAAAGATGACAGATTATGAAAGTGCAGTTAAGTACTATAATCAATTTATGAAACTCTCTCCAAATGATAACAACCGTTATATTTTAAAATATAAGATTTATAAAGGAAGAAAAAATCCGATTGAGGATCAGATTAAAATCTTAGAGAAATATAAAGCAAGTGAGTATACAGAACGCTGGGCTTATGAACTGGCAAGATTGTATGCAAGAGCCGGCATGTACGATAAATGTATCGCAGAATGTGACGAGATGGTTCTCTGGTTCAGCGACGGAAAGTATGTAAAGAAAGCTCTGGAGCTGAAAATGAAGTATACGGAGCTGACAGATGCGGAGAAAGAAAAATATAAGGAACTTTATGGAGAGCCGAAAGCAGTACGTATTGCAAGAACAGCGGCAAGTGTAAGTGCGGCAACTCAGGCGGCAGCAAAGATGCTCAATCAGACTGCGCAGACTATGGTAAAACCAGAGGAAGCAGTAAATTCAGTTAAAGCAGAGGCATTTCAGCTTCCGAAACCGGAGGCGATTAAGAAAGCTGAATCTGGGGCATGCTCATAAGCAAAAGCGGAAGAGGAAGTAACACCGGTACTGGCAGAACAGCCGAAAATAATGAAGATGCCGGAATTTATTAAAACTCCGGAAGTTAAACCAGATTTTGAACCACTTCCGGAAATTCAAATGCCGGAAGAAATCAAAAAAGAAATCGAAGAAGAACTCGAAAAGAAAAAAGAGGTAGAAGCAAAACTGCAGGAAGAAACAGCGAAAATTGCAGAAGAAGAACCTGTTAAAGAATTTGATTTAGAGGCGGCACTTGGAGCTGCGGCAGATGAGATGGTTCAGGAAGAAAAAACTGAAGCAGTAGAAAACGAAGCGGAAGCAAAAACAGAAATGGAAGTGTCAGAAGGCGCAACTATCCAGCTTCCGTTAGAAGAGATAAAAGCAGCACGTCAAAATGCAGTAGAAACCGATGCAACGGTTGATTTATCAAATGTTGTAGAAGAAGCAATGGCGGAAGCGGTTGTGACAGCGGAGGAAGAAACAGCAGAAAAAGCGGTAGAAGCTGAAACTGAGGCATCAGAGGAAGAAGTGGCTGAAGCTGAGACAGAAGAGCCACAGGAAAATGAAGCAGCTGAGTCCGTTGAGACAGAAGAGCAGCAGGAAGAGAAAGTGACGGAATCTGCTGAACCGAAACCGATTGAAGTAGAAGAAGCACGAGAGAGTGAACCGGCACAGTGGATGCTTGAGGAGCCAGTGGAGTCAGAAGAAGAAAATGCAGAGCCGGAAGCAGAAGTAGCTGAAGAAGTAGAACCAGAACCGGAAAAAGTGCTTCGTCATCATTTGACAGAGGAAGAACACAGACGACTCTTTACTTATTTTGCACCAATTCCGGGAATGAAAGAACAGGTAAAAGAAGCTTTGGATATCGCACAGAAATCTGCGTGTGAAAAGACTTCCAAGGCAGGAAATATGATTGTAACTGGACGTTCCGGTTCAGGAAAAACCAGATTTTCAGAAAGCCTGATTAAAGCACTTTGCAAAGAACGCCAGATGGAAGGTGCAAAAGTGGCTTACCTGACCGCAGAGGTGTTAAATAAAAAAGACCCTGCATTTATTGTAGATAAACTTTCAGGAGGATTTCTGGCAATCGGACGTGCATCTGCAATGACTGCCCAAACAGTTGAGAATCTTTCCAAAGCGATGGAATTTAAGACCAATCGTCTGACTGTTATTTTGGAAGATTCAAAAGCCGGAATTTATACATTGAAGCAGGATTATCCGGAATTTATGGAAAAATTTGATTCGAGGATTGTAATTCCGGTTTTTACCAATGACGAGCTGGTGTCATTCGCCAAGACTTATGCCAAGGAAAAAGGCTATAAGGTAGATGATATTGCAGTACTTGCGGTATATTCTTTGATTGGCGATAATCAGTATGAAGATGACCCAGTCTGCGTCGGACAGGTAAGGGAAATGATGGATAGTGCAATTGCAAAAGCTTCCAGACTGGGCAGACGTCCAGGTAAAAAAGTGGCAAAACGTCATCTGGATGTAACCGGACGAATTATGCTGTATGAAAAAGACTTTAACCTGTAAGATATCATAACAGGAACAGTTTGCAGATAAAAATATAGATAAAATTTGCAGATAAAAATAGAGTCTGCAGATAAAAAATATAGATGAAAAAGCAGATAAAAAAGGGAGAAAAAAATATGGCAGTCCCATATCTTGGAAATTCAAAGAATACGATTGAAGTATTGCAGAAATATGATTTTGTTTTTCAGAAGAAATTCGGACAGAACTTTTTAATTGACTCCCATGTACTTGATAAAATTGTAAGCGCAGCAGGAATCACGAAAGATGATTTTGTACTGGAGATTGGTCCCGGAATCGGGACTATGACCCAGTATCTGGCAGCTTCTGCCAGAAAAGTGTTTGCGGTGGAAATCGATAAGGCGTTAATTCCAATTTTGGAAGATACCTTAAAAGAGTTTGATAATGTTCAGGTTATCAATCAGGATATCCTTAAAGTAGATATCAAAAAACTGGCAGAGGAGCACAATGACGGAAAACCGATTAAAGTTGTGGCAAATCTGCCATATTATATTACAACGCCGATTATCATGGGATTATTTGAAAGTCAGGTTCCGATTGATTCAATTACCGTAATGGTACAAAAAGAAGTAGCAGACCGAATGAAAGTTGGTCCGGGCACAAAAGACTACGGTGCGCTGTCACTGGCTGTTCAGTATTACGCAGAGCCGTATATCGTGGCAAATGTACCACCAAACTGTTTTATGCCAAGACCAAAGGTGGGAAGTGCAGTGATTCGCCTGACCAGACATGAAAAACCACCGGTTGAGGTGGCTGACGAGAAATTGATGTTCCGCCTGATTCGTGCTTCTTTTAACCAGAGAAGAAAGACCCTTGCAAATGGATTGAATAATTCACCGGAATTGTTTTATTCCAAAGAGGAAATCCAGCAGACTATTGAAAAATGTGGATTTAAAGCGGGAATTCGAGGAGAAGCACTGACTTTGGAGGATTTTGCAAAACTTGCCAATGCATTTTCTGAAAAGTGAAAAATTCAAGAAATAAAATGAATACAGAAAAAATGAATATAGAAATAAGACGAAAAGCCATCGCCCAGAATATCCGAAACTGGGCGATGGCTTTTTTCTATAAATATTAAAGGAAGGAGAGCCGGTCGTTTGCGACCGACATATGAAAAAGAAAATATAAAAATAATTTTTGTTCTTTATTATTTTTATGGTTTTAGTATATTCGATAAATATGTGCAAATCATGTTGAAGTTGTGAAGAAATCATGAACGAAATTCAAAACTTTTGTGAATGACAGATTTTATCGTATTTTGTTGGAAGAAAAATTCTCAATTATCAAGTGACGAATATCCAGAAAACGTTCGACACCAATGCGGATTCCCCCCATCAGACCGGAAATATCCTGAAGCCGGGAAGGGATAATCTGGCATTTACGATTCTGATGATGGTGCAGATAGTCCTGAATCGAGAGGTTAATCTGCGGAATATAATTAGAAAACGAGCTGTTGAGCACGACCAGTTCAATATTAAACGTATTAATAATATTGTTGATTGCAATTGAAATATATTTGGAAAATAATTCCATCATTTCAAGTGCTTCAGGAACCTGGTTCTGATAGTCACGGACAAAAGCATCTATCGTAACCTGTTCCTGATGGGTGAGTCTGGCATATTCTTCTAAAATCGCTTTCTCAGAGGCATATTGTTCCAGACATCCATGATTCCCGCATGGGCAGGGTTTGCCGTCGGGAAATAAAATTGTATGTCCGATTTCTCCGGCATAGCCGTCCTGACCACGATAAAGATGACCGTTAATCATAATTCCCATACCAATTCCATCATGAATATTTAATAATACCATGTTTTGGTCATAATGATGAAATGCCGATTCACCGAGAACAGACAGGTTCGATTCATTTTCAACAAAAACCGGAATGTGAAACTCTGATTCAAGCAGTTTGGCCAGATTAGAATCCGGAAGCGGATAATAAGGAGTAAAAAGAATCTGATTTTGTTGTACAACACCATAGATTCCGATGGTAATTCCTACGATTTTATAGGGACAATCCCCATACTCAGGCAGGATATCATGAATTATTTGGCACAGATTTTTGTATAAATTATCTCCCTTTTGGAACGGATATTCTTTTAAACGGCAGTTTTCTCCTTTTAAATCCGAAGTTAAAGCGATAATCTGAGACGGATGCACGTCAATAGAAAGTGCATATCCGCATTTTTTCTGAAATTCAAGTAAAATAGGTTTTCTTCCAAGAGAAGTCTGAGCGCTTCCGATTTCTAAAATCAGATGCTGTTCAATCAGCTCCTGAACGATATTGGAAATGGTCGCTTTTGTCAGATGAAGCTGCTGAGAAAGTGCAGCTCTTGAGATTGGTGGATGGTTTACAAGATATTCAAGCACCTGTCTGCGGTTATTGTCGCGTATCATTTCCTGATTTGCAATAGCCATGAAAAAAATCCCTCCTTTAAGTGAAATGTACTCTTGAAAAATCAGCCGTAAAATCAAATACAGAAAGATTCGGAGAGTACATTGCGTGTATTATTTATCATACCACTTTTCTTAAGTGGCGGGCAAGAAAATTTGTATAATGGGTAAACAAAACGTAAAGGGGCAGTTGAACGCAGATAAGCATTCTCACACTTCAAGTGCGCAGAGCGCTAAGCAGTGGGTAAGGAGTTTGCTTTTGGGGTTGATTTTGCAAAACGATTAGGCAGAAAAAAGTTTCGGATAAAATTTCTTAATGAAAACTTTAGATGCATAAAAACAGGGAGTGTGTTATGATGAGGGTGAAACTTTGAAAGGAGATTTTTATTATGAAACTCAACAAAAGAAAATTAGCGTTACTGATGACAGGACTGATGCTGGTCATGTCTCCGGTCAGTGTATGGGCCGATAGAGAAGATGCAAAACTGGAGAAACCTTATGTATCCTTAGGTGCAGACTTAAGTGCAAATGACCGTGCAATCGTATTAAAATTGCTTGGTGTGACAGAAGATGACTTGAAAAATTATACCGTAACAACGATTACCAATGCCGATGAACACAAATATCTGGATTCTTATCTGAGTAAAAGCGTAATCGGAACAAGAGCCCTTTCTTCTGTACTGGTAAAAGGAAAAACTGACGGAAGTGGAATTAAAGTTACAACCTACAACATTACTTACTGTACGACCGGTATGTACCAGAACGCCTTGGCAACAGCAGGAATTGAGGATGCAGAGATTGTGGTAGCTGGTCCTTATAATATTTCCGGTACGGCTGCTCTGGTTGGAGCAATTAAGTCTTATGAGAATATGACAGGCGAAACGGTCAGTCAGGAAAATGTAGACACTGCGACAAACGAACTGGTTGTGACCGGAAAACTTGCAGAAAGTGTAGGTGATTCCGATAAAGCAGAACAGTTAGTCGGAGCAGTAAAAGAACAGGTTGTAGAAGGCAGTGACAATGGAAAAAAACTGACGGAAGAAGAAATCGGAAATGTAGTTGACCAGGCAGCACAAGAGATGGATGTCCAGCTTTCTGATGAGGACCGTCAGGAAATTGTTGATTTGATGGATAAAATCAAGGGACTGGATATTGATGTGGACAGCTTAAAAGAACAGGCAAAAGATTTATATGACAAAATTGATGATTTAGGATTAAAATTAGACTGGAATCAGGAAAAAGTACAGGGATTTTTCTCTAAAATTATCGAATTTTTCAAAAATTTATTCAGCTAAAAACGAATAGAAATAGTTCCATGGAACAGTTATATGGGTAAAAACCGGGGGAAGACGTCTCAAAAATGTCTTCCCCCTTTCATGTTACTCATTTTCTGTTGCGCTGTATTTCTGAATTGCCTCATTTAGAGACAGCATACGCTGATCTAATTGAGCCACAATCGTAGCACATTCCTGTAAGTCTTTACTGATGTAATCCGGTGCATTTCCCTCAAACTTGTAATAAATTTTATGTTCCAGGCTTGCCCAGAAATCCTGTGCAATTGTTCGAATCTGAACTTCTACGGGAACATAGAGAGTCTTATCATAGAGATAGACCGGAACAGAAACCAGTAGATGATAACTTTGATAACCGCTCTCTTTTGGCTGTTTCATATAGTCTTTTATGTTCTCAATGCGCAAATCATTTTGTTTGCGAATAAAATCAGCAATCAGATAAATATCAGAGGTGAAAGAACAGATAATGCGGATTCCGGCAATATCGTTTACATATCGAATCATGTTTGGAATATTTGATTCGTAACCATCTTTTTTTAATTTTTTTACAATGCTTTCCGGAGTTTTGATTCTCGATTTTACGTGTTCAATCGGATTATAATGCTGAATATACTGAAATTCGTCGTTTAAGATATCAATTTTAGTTGCCACCTGTTTTAATGCGGCATGATAAAGAAACATCATAGTTTCCCAGTCATTGACATCTCCATATTCTCTTTCAAAAATTGAATTATTTATAGTATCACTTCCTTTTTTGTCGCTTCTGTATAGTATAGCATAAAAGATAAAAGATGAATAGAAAGAAAATAAAAAAGAGATTTTCCGAAAAAGGTTGACAGAAGAGAGGGGACGTTGTTTAATAAAATTATTATATTAAACGTTTAAGTAAAAAAGAAGGTGAAAAAAGGAAAATGGCGACGATTAAAGAAATCGCAAAGGCATGTCATGTATCAGTGGCTACCGTTTCCAACATATTGAACAAAAAGCCAGGTGCAAGTGAAACGACAAGGGAACTTGTACTCAAAACAGCTAAGGAAATGGACTATATGCCAAATTATGTGGCGAAAAATCTTAAAACAAAGAATACAAGAAGCATAGGTGTTATAGCGGAGGACATGACTATTTTCAGTATTCCGGATATTATTGACGGGATTACGGAATACTGTGAGGAAGTTGATTATCAGATTTTACTTACGAATTTACGGCTGTATAAGAAGTATCAGGATGTGTATTATGGCAGGGAAGACTATTTTGAAAGGGTAAAACAGGAAATAAAAAAGCTTATGGCAAAGCAGGTTGAGGGGATTATTTATGTGACAGCTCATGAGAGGGTGATGCATTGTATTCCGGATGACCTGCCGATACCGGCAGTCATGGCTTATGGATATACGGAAAGCAAAAAAGTGCCGTCGATTGTTGTGGATGATGAACATGGAGCGTATGAGGTTGTCTGTCATCTGATTCGGCATGGACACAGAAGAATCGGTGTAGTTATGGGAAAAAAGGATAGTCTTCATGCACAGGCACGTCTTGTCGGATACCAGAAAGCACTGCGAGACAACGGGATTGTGTATGATCCGGAACTTGTTGCACAGGGAGACTGGACAAGAGAAAGTGGATATAGAATGGCAGATGAACTGCTTGCACATGATGTGACAGCAGTCTTTTGTATGAATGATCTTATGGCAGGCGGACTTTATGACCGACTGGATGAACTTGGGAAAAAAATACCGGAGGAACTTTCTGTTGTAGGATACGATGACAGAGAGTTATCAAGTTATTATAAGCCACCGCTCACGACAATCCGACTGCCGCTGCATGATATTGGATATCGTGCAGCAGAAGTGATGATTGCTTTGCTGGAAAAACGGATTGTACCGCAGGAAGAAGAAGTGATTTATCAGATGCCTTGTGAGATGTTAATTCGTAAGTCTGTGCAGGACTACAAATTATAGTGGTACAAGTTGTGAGAATAGGATACAAGCAATGAAAAAAACAGCTTTTTGAGACTTTTTTTAAAAGGTTTTGGAAAGCTGTTTTTCGTTAAAATATACAAAGAAAACAGGACTTGAAATTGATAAATATTAGGATTGAGAGGGAAAATGTTGTGCAGTTTGTACATACTTAAACGATTTAAAAAAATTAAAACATGTAGAAAAGATGGAAAACAAAGAAAAAATGAGATAATAAGAAAAAAAAAGAGATTATAGAGATATTAATCGTTAAAAAATAAAATTTATAAGCTTTTTATTGTGTAAATAATGTGGTATAAATAAGAAAAACAAACAAGAGCGTTGTACAAAATCAATAATGACAGACAAGATTCGGGCAGATTAGACAAAAAAAGGTCGGAAATAGGAATCAAGTTCAAAAGAGCGGAACATTTAAATGTTAAACGTTTAATTGAAAAATGTCAGTATTTGTCAACCAGGTATCATGCAGAAGCAGGAGGCTTCTGAGTTGATAAAATTATTAAAGGAGGACACTATAATATGAAAAAGAAAGTGTTAGCAGCATTATTATGTGCAGCAATGGTAGGAACTACATTGGCAGGTTGTGGTTCATCAGGCAGTGATTCCGGAAGTGATGATTCCGCAAAACAAACAGGTAAAAAAGAAATGGATGTAGAGGGAGATGACGTTACCACTCTTAATGTATGGACATTCATTGAAAACCATCAGGATTTCTACACAGATATGGCTGAAAAGTGGAACGAAGAAAATCCTGACAGAAAAGTAAAACTGGTATTATCCAACATGGCTTATGATGATATGCACAACAAACTGTCTCTGGCTCTGGAATCCGGAGAAGGTGCACCGGATGTTGTTGATATCGAGTTAGGAAAATTCCCGGCATTTATGACAGGAAACATCGGACTGAAAGACTTAACAGATGCAATTGCACCATACAAAGATAATGTAGTACAGTCCAGACTTGACTTATATTCTAAAGACGGTAAATGCTATGGACTTCCAACACATGTTGGTACCACTGTTGCATTCTATAATACAGAAGCTTTAGAAGCAGCAGGAATTGATTACACAACAATCAAAACATGGGATGACTTTAAAGAAGCCGGTATCAAATATCACGATGCAACCGGAAAAACATTTGCAGCAGCTGAAACAACTGCACAGTGGACACTGAACCTGATGTTAGCTCAGAAAGGTGGAAGCTACTTAAAAGAAGATGGTTCTCTTGATGTAAACAACGACAAGATGGTTGAAGTATTACAGTGCATGAAAGATATGCAGGATGCAGGTGCACTTGCTACAATCGCTGGTGGACAGCCTGATAATGAAGAAGCTTATCCTCTGTTTAATGATGGAGAGGTTGCAGCAGCAATCATGCCATTCTGGCAGACAAGCCGTTACTTAAGTTACATGACAGACCTTTCCGGTAAAGTTGCAATCGCAGCTCCTCCAGTATTCGGTGACAATGATGCCGTTAAGACAATCGGTGGTGGCGGTACCGGTACTGCAGTTGTAGCATCCGGTGAAAATGCAGACCTTGCAGCAGACGTATTTGCATTCATCAAACTTTCTGATGAAGCCAACGTAGAAGTATGGAACGTATTAGGATTTGACCCTGTAAATACAGAAGTTTGGACACAGACAGATATTACAGAAAATCCAGACAACCAGTATGTAAAATACTTCAATACAAAACCATTTGATACACTGTTAGAAGTACATGATGGCATTGGCTTATTAGACTGTTATACAGATGAAAAAATGCCTTCTATTAACAATGTATTTACGACTCAGACTTTAAATGATATCTTTGAATCTGGCGTAGATGTAAAAGAAGCACTTGATGAAGCACAGGATACTCTGGAAAACGAATTCGCAGAATAATCATTTGTAAGTGATAAGAAATGTAATATAAGAAGAGCGGGATGTGGGGAAATCCCATGTCCCGCTCTTATTAGAGAGAGGAGTATATATCATGAACAAGGTAAAAAAATTCTTTTACTCACAGAAAGCCGCTCCTTATGTATTTATTCTTCCATTTGTATTGACAATTCTTTTATTCTGGATTGTACCGATTGCAAATGGTGTACTTCTTAGTTTTCAGGATGTACTCAAAGATAAATGGGTAGGCTTTAATAACTATTCGAGATTGATTTCAGATAAGATGTTCTACAAAGCAATTTACAACAGCGTAAAATACATGATTGGAACTTTGATTTTACTGATTCCATTTCCAATGTTATTTGCAAGTCTGTTAAACAGTAAGCTGATGAAAGGTGCAAATTTCTTCAAATCTGTTTACTTCCTTCCGGCTTTAACATCTGTTGTAGTTGCAGGTACTATTTTCCGTCTGATGTTTGGTGAAATGGACACCGCACTGGCAAACCAGATTATCGGTCTCTTTGGACATTCACCAATCAAATGGTTAACAGGTGAGTGGACCAGTT
>ENA-OQNI01001513-OQNI01001513.1-human-gut-metagenome-genome-assembly--contig:-NODE-1513-length-13766-cov-4.120903_pt1 | contig 13766 bp, 17 predicted proteins | sample MGYA00242627_ERZ504876 | MGnify/ENA primary metagenome ERZ504876 (study PRJEB26092, sample SAMD00036386) | human gut metagenome | host: Homo sapiens | study: EMG produced TPA metagenomics assembly of... | reverse complement strand
CCGGCACAAAATGATCCTCCGCATTGGAAGTTACTACGAAATATTCTTTATCCTTTACTAGTGCATAGATGTTTTTCATAATCTCACTCGGCTCATCCTGCATAGCTTTTGCTTTAACAAGTCTGCTCCAAATAGGGATCCAGTGCGGTCCCTAAATCACCCGCCTTAAAATCTCCCGACTGGATTCCTACGCCGGTTAAATCCATTTTCAGCGGAACTGTCAAGGCCTTGATCGGAGAAAGATATCCCTCACGTATTGCTTGAGGCAGGCTGTATTCATAGGCCAGGGATTCAAAAACGCTTCCCAGGTTTTTCATATCCCCGCGGTCCGGTGTTGCGGTAACGCCTAAAACCTTTGCTTCTGAAAAATACTGGAGAATTCGCTGATAGCTTCCAGAAACGCAATGATGCGCTTCGTCAATGATAATGGTATTGAAATAATCCTGGCTGAACCGTTCTAGCCTTGACTGCCTCATTAAGGTTTGCACAGATCCGACAGTGATCCGGAACCAGCTCCCTAGGCAGCTTTCTTCCGCCTTTTCCACAGCGCATCCAAGCCCTGTGGATTTTTTTATTTTTTCCGCGGCCTGGTCGAGCAGCTCTCCTCTATGAGCCAGAATCAGCACCCGGTCTCCATGGCGGACGCAGTCCTCTGAGATCTTGGCGAATACAATAGTTTTTCCGCAGCCGGTGGGCAGGACCAAAAGCGTGCGCTTGTCCCCATTATTCCATTTTTCCGTTACGGCTTGCCGAGCTTCCTGCTGATATGGTCTTAATTCCATTTAAAACGCCCCCGGCTCCCAGGTGGTTTGAGAAGAATTATTGATCTTCTGAGGATTTCTAACCGTTGCGTCAGCCTCGCCTGGATCATAAAATTTTACAATCTCGTTTGATTCTCCCTCTGTACCGTCTTTTTTGGTAAATTTATGGATTCCTATTTTACATTGGCCGGCAGCGCCCGGAACCGCGCTCCAATTCATTCTCAGCTTTTCTCCGTGCTGCTTTTGGCCGATAGACCGGAAAAACTCACTGAGCTTCCACTCCATGGTGGTGAACAAAAACAAATTATGCGTAATGGTACAACTGCCCTCCGGCGCGTTGATTCGGATATGCAGAACTGCTTTAGGACATGACGGAAGCTTTCCGGAACCCGGATGATGCGCTCTTTCAAAGGATTCCACCTGGAAACGATAATCACCTTCCGGCAAAAGAACCCATTGTGTTCCGTCGTTCTCAATTTCGTCTTCCCAGCCGATTGCGCGTCCTGTATTTGCCTCACTCATAAATAAAGCTCCTCCTTAAAACGGCAGATTTTCTTTTCTGTTTTTTTCAATTGCGGCCCACACCTGCGGCCACGCCGCGATTAAAACTCCGCGGACATATTCTTCCGGATAGTCCCGGACCGGCATATCTCTCGGAAAGTGCCCTTTTTGTGCTACTACCTGCTGAATCTCAACAGGGGCTACTTCCTTAGCCCGCATAAGATCATACAGATCCCTGGGGATTCCTTCCGGAATATCCTCCTGAGCGCTGTCAACGATATCGTCAAATGATAGATCGTCTTCTGCGGTAATTGGCTTTTCCTGTACCGCTGCAAAAGCGTTTTCGCGCTCCTGGCCGGTGGCGGTATTGGCGCCGGAGGTGCCGGGATTATTCAGAAACGGCGCGATACTGGTGTAATCCAGCGGCATTTCATCAGGAAGCCCATGGCGGTTTTTCGCGTCCCAGCATGGGTGGTGCGATGCATATAAAACCCGTTTCCCGCCCTGAGCCTTGCTCCTTTGGGTTTGCTCGTCTTTTACGGTATACACCTTGTAGTTTGCGAATAGAACCATATCCGCCCATTCCTTTATCAGCGGGGCCACATTTTTGTCCAGCTTCATTTCCCATCGGTCATAGGCTCCCATTTCGTCCGGCTGTTCAAACTTTCTCATTTTTGCATGAGCGGTCACTGCTACGTTTACTCCCCGTTCTATCACGTCTTCCAGAAGGTTTAACAGGCGGCCGAATTCTTCTTTTAAATAAATGTAGCCCTTTCCATATCCAAAATCCTCAATCCCGGATTTTTTATATTTATTGCAAATGTGCTTTATGCAAAGTTGCTCCGCCCAGTCCGCGGTATCAAGAACCAGAGTTTTACAAACAGAGGTGTTTTCCTTTTTGACCTCCTGCACCTGTTCCAGCAGCATTGTCCAGCTTGTAGGCGCGGGAAGCCGGGCGACGTCTATATGCTTTGTGCCTCCTTCGGTATCGATAAACAGAGGATCAGGAAAACAGGCTGCGAATGAAGTTTTCCCGATCCCTTCAGGACCATAAATTACAACCTTTTGCGCCGACGGTATTTTTCCTCGAATGATATTCATTAAAATGTGCCTTCCTTCCATAATTTGGGTTTGTCTGCCTCTTGCGTTTCTTCACCTTTTACATATCCGTCCTCGATAATTATGCTGCATTCTCCTCCGGTGCTGACGCGTGTGGCGATTGCCTGAAGCCCTTCCTGTTCCAGCCATTCGCCGAATTCATTTAAAGTGTCCAGGTCCATTTGTTCCAGCTTATCCAAAAGAACAAAGCCGCATTGGGGGTTCAGCCTTCGTACAATAGCCGTCGCAACGCGCAACTGGTCGCTTCCGCTCATATTATCCCATTTTTGGCCTTGATAAGTGAGTTCTCCGTCCTCCACGGAAAGCCCTGGAAGAGGAAGCCCTGCGTTATGCAGGAGCTCTGTTTTTTCCTGCCGGGTTTTATCGAGCTGTGCGGTCAGCGTTTTATATTGCTCCTGATAATTTACAGCGTCTTCTTCCGCTTTTTCCTTGTCTAAATTAGAGCGCACCTTCCGGTTAATGGTTTCAATATCTCTAATATTCCGCTCTAATTCCTCAGTGGATTCATCGTGAAGGTTCTCGGCGGATTTCCGGGCGGTTTCCAGATCAGATTCTACCGCAGCCTTTTTTTCCGTTAATTCTTCTATTTGCTTTTTCAGATTTTCCGCCTGGAACTCCAGACGTTTCAGATTTTCTCTTTTGCGCTGGTTCTCTCCGTTTCTTGCCAGAATTTCCTGTTGCTGTTGAATTAATTCCATTACGGATATCAGCTCTTTAGGCGTGTCGGTGAAGTATGGCATTTCTTTCGCGAACTTAGATTTCTGGTCTGCGATTTGTCCGATAGCATGCCGGCGGTTATATAATTCCTGTTCCTGAAGTTCCAGATGTGCCAGCTTTTCTTCTGCGCCGATAATATGTAAAAGTACGCGGGCCTTTTCTTTAGAAGACGCTTCCATAAATTTAGGAAGATTTAACGCCAGCTGTTCTACAAATTCATTTAAAAGCTGCTGTCCGCCTTTCTGTCCGGTGGGGTCAATCACCTTCAGATCGCTGTTTTTACCGTTCCGTTCAACAACCAGACCATTGGACATAACTAAATGAAGCCGGGGAGGAATAACAGAGCCTTGCCGGGCAGCCTGAGATGGTTTAAAGTTGTTTCCTCCTAATGCCCAGGCTATACTGTCCAGTACCGAGGTTTTCCCTTGATTGTTTTTGCCGCCTATTACGGTTAATCCGCTCTTTTCAGGTTTAATTTTTACTGCTTTTATTCTTTTTACGTTTTCAATTTCCAGACTGTTTATTTTAACCATTTGACAAACCTCCTGTTTTGGTTTACTATATAACTAAGATGTTTTTCGTTGCCGCTCTTCGTGATGCCAGTCGCGAGGGCGGCTTTTCTTTTGCCCATTCAAAGCCTTTTTAATGTCTTTCGCCTCAGTATATGGGCCATAGTGGTTAACACAATCTGAAAAACGGCAGTGAAAGCAGTCTTTGTCACAGATGGATTGTTTCATTTCCATAATTCACCTCTCTTATGTACCGGCTCCTTTTCTTCTTTAAAGCGTTGCTCAGCTTCCGGTTCCGGTGCCGTTCGCCGATATATGCCGCTGTGAATACGGCGCTCCATACCGCCAGAACGATAAACGCCACCGTCATTTCTGTGCTCATGTGCTTGTCCTCCTTTCAGAATTAAATAAGCAGATTGATGATCCAGCTGACTAAAAAAGAGACAGCGAAAACTAAAACCAGTAACACGATATCTTTCTTATTTACTGTCAAACTGGCTTGTCCTCCTTTTGGCCTCCTGCGGGGGTTAGCCGCAGAGATCACCTTAATGTTTAGTATCCGTTGCGGTATTTGTTTCTTTAGGAGTTAGCGTTATTTTTAACTTACAACCATTCTCCCGTCCCCAAATATCAGCCAGTACTTCCGCTATGTAGTATGGATTAAACGGTTTTACCATGTGAACTCTGTTTTCACTGAAATCAATCTTTTTCAATGACTTTACCCCCTTTCTTTCTTAAATATATTGAGAACATGGGAAGTCCTATGTCATTTCCATAGTGAAATAGCAATAGACAAAACTGAGATAACGGTTGCTGGTATCCAGCTCCACCACGGAGGGCTGCTTTTATTTTTCACATTCTCACCCCGCTTCCTTTTCGCCGCTCGGCGCAATTTTATCTCGCTTCTGCATATCTGCGTAAGAATCGACACGCCCGGATATGTAAATAAGTTCTTCCTTGGGGACCATGACAAGCTTTTCAGCCAATGTTTCAAGGTCAACGGCTTTTTCCATGTCTACCCCGGGAATCTTTTTCATTTTATCAGCTCCTCCTTTCTTTTAGTTGAGAGGTGATTTGTTTCAACCTGGTTTAATTATATATCAACTAAGTTTAAAAATCAATAGCTTTTTTAAAAATAATTTAAACTCAGTTGAAAAAATGTCTTGCATATTCAATTTGTATAAGGTATAATTGGGATAACATAGGAGGTAGTGCTAATGGAGACGATTTCACAGAGAATCATAAAAATCGTTAATACTTTAGGTGGAAATAAAAGTGAATTTGCTAGAAAAATAAACTTAACTCCAGCTTATATTTCAAAATTAGATAAAAAACCTAGCATGATTCCAAGCGACCGAACAATCACGGATATCTGCCGCGAATTTAATGTATCTGAACACTGGCTGAGAACCGGCGAAGGAGAAATGTTTATACAACTGTCTGAAGACGCTGATTTTATTCGTGTCATGACAGAGATTCAGGTATCTGACGACGAATTAATCAAATCAATTTTAATGGCCTATTGGGATTTACCGAACGACAAAAAAGCCGCCATCAGAGACCTGGTGGACGGCATCTTGAAAAGATATTCCAAAAATAAAACGCCGGGCTAATTGCCCGGCGATCATCGGCTGGATTTTATTTTTGCTTTATCAAGAAGAATGGCGTATGTTAAAACCCTCTCAATAAATTTTCTCCCGTTTCTTTTTAATAGAATCATAATCTCTTCCAACATTTGCTCTGATGTTTTATCCATTTCCATTCTCCTTTCGCGTGTTCGTTTCGATAAATCAATTATAGTACATATGTTCTATGATTTCAACTACTAAATATTGTGCTATCATCTCACCTGAAACACATTTTGTTGCTAGAGTGTTGTGTATTCAATACAGTAATATTTCTTGTTTTAATGGTTTTTTGTGGTATTTTAATTATACATTCAATTCTTAGGAAAAAATAGAGGGAATTATTTCCATATAAGACAAAAGGCATGGCGCTGATTCCAAACACACCGGCCTACGAGCCAATGTTTTATTCCAATGAACAGATTGAGTGTTTGCCTGTTAGAATTGTCGGTAAGGCAGTAGAACTTAGGGGGAAATTTTAAAATGTAGGAGGTTGCAATATGGAAATTGGAATTATACTCATTGTTTTGGTTGTGCTGTTTATCGGATTTATGATATATGGTCAAGTAAAGTGGGGAAAGAACCGTGTAACCGAAAAGCAAAGTTTCTCCGAAAAAATTGAGGAACAAACACAACAAATTCTTGAAGTAGAAAAATTGCCTATACTGCACCGGAGACCAACACCTGATTGGCCGCTTCCTAGAATGTGCAAATCAAATGCAGAACATATTTTGAATATAGTCAGCGATTCGGTAAATCAAGTCAATCGGTGTGTTATGCCTCGTGACTTTTTCGAGGGATGGAATATTATCTTTTGGGCTTTAAATGGATTATCTAAATATCAGCATGAGTTAAAGTTTAAAGGTGATAAACCAAGCGTTTTGCTTATTCGATACAAAAGTCAATATAACGCTTCTTTGCATGAATTTCTCGAAAGGTATGCAAAAATTCATTGGGATTCTAAAATAAGACCTCTTAAAACCACCCAGGGAAAGCTTAATAGGAATAAAAAATTTTTAGATGAATTATTGCCTTATTGGGGCGATATGACTGAAGATGCTCAAATAAGAGCGGAAGAATTAAAAGCGGTCGAAGAAGCGACGATAAAACTTGAATCCGAGAAAAAATAAAAAATCCCCCACCGGTTGCAGCCGATGGGGAAAGCTATTATTAAAGTGCATCAAAACAGGAGGAAACTATGCAAAGAGCGGCTTTGTATATTCGAGTAAGTTCGGAAGAACAGGCTATTCATGGGCTATCTATAGCAGCACAGACAGAAACATTAGATGCCTGGGCGCAAGAAAATAAAATATATGTTTTCGATCACTATATTGATGCCGGAATTTCCGCTAGAAAAAAAGCCTCAAAACGCCCTGAACTGCAACGGCTTCTGGAAGATGTAAAATCCGGTCATATTAATTTGATTGTTTTCACAAAGCTTGATAGATGGTTCAGAAACATTGCGGAATATTATAAGGTTCAAGAAGTTTTAGAAACCTATCATGTGGACTGGAAAACGGTCCAAGAGGATTATGATACTTCTACAGCTTCTGGCCGATTGAAAATTAATATCATGCTTTCAGTGGCTCAAGATGAAGCGGATAGGACAGGCGAACGAATCAAGGCCGTTTTTGAAAGCAAGACTTTAAGAAATGAGCCAATCAGCGGAAAGGTTCCGCTTGGATATAAAATTGAAAATAAACATATAGTAATAAACGAAGAAACAGCCCCAATAGCAATTGATCTTTTCAATAAATATATTGCGATACGTTCTATCTCAAGTCTTAGAAAATATCTAATGGATACTTATGGGATAGCTCATTCCCATACCGCTATACGTGTAATGCTTAAAAATGAAAGGTACATAGGAAGAGCTCATGATCAAGAAAATTATTGTCCAGCATTGATTAGCCAGAAAACTTTTGATCACGTGCAAGAGATTTTGAACATTCGGGCGCAAAGATCTTCTTTAGAGTGTACCGGCCGAGTGTATTTATTTACCGGTATTGTGTATTGCGCGGAGTGCGGGAATCGACTTAGCGGACATGTGGTAGCTCAAAAATATATTTATTATCGCTGTACCCGTTATGAAAAGCTACATTTGTGCCAGCATAAAAAGAGAACTAGTGAGCTTGTTCTTGAAAAATGGCTTCTGGAGAATCTTCTTACAGAGTTCATGAAATATAATGAAAGATTAGAAGCCGAAGCTCAAAGGGCAAAGCCTTTAGTGGATACAGCTAGAATCAGGAGAAAGATGGAAAAGTTAAAAGATCTATACCTTAACGATCTAATTGAAAGAGATATATATGAAAAAGATTATACTGCTCTTTCAGCAGAGCTTAACGCAGCCACAAAAAAACCGGTTATTGGAAAACCGGTGAATATCGATAAGCTGTCAGATTCTCTTGCCACATATTCAACTTTATCAAGGGAAGGCCAAAAAGAGTTTTGGAGCCGTACTGTCCGGCGGATCGATATCACAAATGAAGATGTTTTTTCTGTTACTCCTATTTAGCCATATAATAACTAACCTGTATGCTGATTTAAGCCGGTTAAAGCGTTAAAGACGGTACTTTTTCCAACGTTAGGATTGCCGGCTAATGCGATGACCTTTTCCTGGTCAGAGGATTTTACAATTGCGGGAACGTCGCCGGACGCAGCGCTGCGTGTGGATTGTTTTGTCAGGCCCATGGTCAATTCCCCTTTCTTACCGCTCTACTAGAATCTTGCCGGCATCCTCGCTTCTGAGAGCGATCACGGCGCCGCGGATAAAATAGGCTGTTGGATCGCCTGAGGGGCTTTTTTGGAGGGCTTCCACCGGAGTTCCATTTACCAGCCCCAGATCCAACATGCGGCGGCGCTGGGTACCGGTGGAAAGAAGCTTTTGTACAATTCCTGTTTCGCCGATAGGAAGTAAGTTCAAAGGAATATATTGGTCTAAAAAGTCCATTTCAGTAATCTCCAATACAGTGAATTTAAGAGAGCCAGCCGTTTGCGTGGAGTTCTCCCAGTGTCACTATATGTGAATAGTGGACGAAATGTTAAAAGCAGGGGTAAGAATAAACAAGTTGTTTTCAGAAAACTGAGAAACAAAAATTTCAGATGCCCGCGGCTTTGACCGCTGTTACAGAAAAAAGAGAAGCCAGGGAAATTCCTGGCTTCTCTTTTTACGATTTAAATCCTGCAGAGGCTCCCCCGTTAGGAAGAAAGAAAAAAGTATGCGAGGCGCCGGTCGGCTGCCTGTGCTTTGTCGGGCGCCGCAGCCGCCTGGAATGTATACTGCCTTAGGTTTCATTTTCCCTTGGCTGCCGATAAGCTTCCGCTCCTGCCGTGTTCTCGGTTATGTGAAGCAGGTCCGGCTCTGTTCATCCTAATCGCTAGGGGATATCGCAATCACCGAGGGTATACAATACCTTGATTTCATTTTCCTCCGGCCACTGCCAAATTTCCGCTTCCTGTGCCAGGGCTTCTGTCATGATCAAAATAGAATGTAAGCCTACCTGACCCGGTTCATCCTCGTGATAAGCGGTGTAATAAAATAAAATCCGGTAGGTTTCCTGGCTGGTAACCACAGAGCAAGGATAGCGGAAGGTGAGATACCGCCCCGAACCCATCCGCTTTTCGCTGGAGCCGCCTAAATCCTCCCAGCTAACGGATCTGCCCTGATAAAACCGGAAGAACTCGTCGATTTTGCGATCTATTTCATTAATTTTTTTCACCGAGTCTTCGCAGAATAAGTCCTTAAAGCCTTGCTGATCACCCCGGTCCAAAGCGGTGAGAAGCCGTTGAACTTCATCCTTGGCATAATTATCGTTCTCTAAAACGTACCGAAATCCGCAGCCCGCCAGACTGAAGCACCATACCAGCGCGGTGAGTAATACGGCGGCTGACCTCAAAAGCTTCCTGTGCTTCATTCGTTTTCCCCCGTTTCTGGGCCTTACAAGCTGAAATCCTCAGGGGAATAGCTGGGAAGCTTGGGTTTGGTTTTGGGAATTCGCCTTAAGGGATCGTAACGGAAGGCCCGGCAGCCGCCCTTAAAGGATAAAACGCGGCCTTGCGAGCAGGAATAAGACCCGTCTCTGCTTTTTACGCCATGCTCGCAGTAGGAACAATCGGCAGATATTTGGTTGCCAAATAATTTTTTTTTCACAGGCTATCGCTCCAGAGATTTTTTCTTTTTTTTCATTGTAACATTTTTTACCTGCAATGACAATAAGAACACCACGCACAGCAGCAAAAGAAGCAGCCCTCCATCCGCCCGCAGCGCTAATCCTCCGCTGAGACTTTGCCCGGTAGAGAAAAATACGGTTTCTGTAATCGGAAAGAAATGGAGCCCGATCACAGTGAAGAGGGCTGACAGCAGTCCGTGAAACAGACGGAAAAGAAGAAAGACTGCCTTGGAAAAAGAAACGGACCGGAGCATAGAGAAAATTTGGAAATCCACGCAAAGCCCGGCCCAGCCCAGGGCGAAGGAAAGAAATGGAGCGCCGGCACCGGCGGAGGCCGCGGCGGTGCTGCCGGTAGTGACCTCCAGAAGCACCGGAACCAAGGAGGAGGCTATGCGGTCAGGCAGCCCGAAAGAAGAGAAGACCTCCTTCAAAAAGGAGGATATGCCGCTTTGATCCAGGATCACAAGCAGAGCGGAAAACAGGATGACAAAGGAGCACATGCTGATCATGCTGGAAGCGCCATCCGACGCGGCTTCCACCAGAGCGGAGGAAACAGGCATGGAGGCGGAGGACGCTCCGCCGCGCGCTTCGGCAGGAGCCTCCTCTCCCCTTGCGAAAAGCCCAACGAGGATTCCCAGCACAAGAGCGGCGGAGAGCTGAGAGATAAACAGGATAATCCCAGTTTGAACGCTGCCCAGAAGTCCGGAGCCGGTTACGGATATTACAAAGGCCGGTCCGGCGCCGACCGTGAAGCATAGCATCCGGCGGGCCTGCTTTTGGGTGATTTCTCCGGAATCCAACAGGGCTTTAATCCCTCTGGCACCGGAAGGATATCCACCGGTCAAGCCGATCAGAACAGTGGCTCCGGCGCTGCCCGGCAGACGGAACAGCCTTTTTGTCACAGGGTCTAGGAGCCGGGAAAGCGCCTTGGACACCCCGGATTTCACCACGAATACGGAAAGCACTAAAAAGGGGAAAATAGAAGGAATCAGAATATTCCCGCAGAAGCTCAGCCCCCGCTTAGCGCCCTGGGCGCATTGACCGGGAAAGCATAAGATTCCCGCCGCCGCGAGAGCGGCGGCGACAGCCGCAAAGACCAGCCTGCCTTTTTTCATACAATCACTTCCTTAAAAACAGAATGCAAACGGAGCAAGCGGCGGTTTTCTGGTTTATCGAAAAAGCGCGGACCGGCGGCCCATGAGGAAAAGACCGCGAAAGGCGGATCATTCAGCGCTTTCCATGGCCAGCATAAGGCCTTGGTAATCCAGGGGCTGAACCGCGGCTTGAGACGCTGGGGCCGGCAATTGTTACAGGGCCTTTTTCAAAAAAGGCCCGAAGCGTTGGCCCTCTCATGTTTTCCGTAATCTGCTGATTTGCTGGAAATATTTTTGGCCGGGGAGAAGCACGCCTTCAGTTTCCATTAGCCCCGGTTAGGACAGCCGGCTTGTCACATGGATACGGCTTTCGAAAAACACCGCGGGAGCTCCGGACTGTAAAACTATATGCGGCTGTCTAACCGGTTAGGACGGGAAAGGACTAAGTGATTTTTCTTTCGGCAGCCGCATAAATCTAATTTGATAGGGAGACTGCGAAGGAGGAATTCCAATGAGAAAATTCCGAAGGCTGCCGGAGGATGAGCGCCCAGCTCCGGCAAAGGGAAGCAAGCTTGCCGAGGCGCTCCAGGTGCCGGCGGGAGCGGTATCAGTTCTGCCCAGAATGGAGTTCTGCGGGAACCGGGAGGTGACTATCGACGGCTCTAAGGGGGTATTGGAATATGACGAAAACCTGATCCGGATCAATATGGGAAAAATGGTAGCTTGCTTTTTCGGCAGGAATCTAAATATCAAATGCTTTAATTTGGAGTCCTTGGTGATCGAGGGCTACATTACATCAATTGAATTTCTAGCTTAGAAAGCTGGTTCGCGGCTGAACGCATCATAGGCGGGGCCTCTTGGCGCCCCCATAGATGAGAAGCGCCGGATTGGCCTGAGAGCCTGGCGCTTTTCTGAGAAAGGACAGAGAAAAAACAGAGAGAAGGGGCAGAACCCGCAGCTAGGCTTAAAGCGGGAACCCAGCCCTTGGAGAGGGGCTTTAAACACTACTACTTTACATAGAAGGAGAATATGATTTCACTGGCATTGCCAGGCGGGATCATACAGAACAGACCATGCTGCTGCGTTTTCTCAGATGGATGGCCGGCTATGTGCTGTTTATCGGTATGGGCGGCTATCCGGAAAAATTTATGAATCTGGCGGCCCGGGCGAATATCACCCTGTGGCAGGTAAAAAACAGCAAGGGAAGCTTTCAGGCCCGGGTGGCAAAAAGCCAGTACCGGGAGCTGCGCCGGCCGGCAAAAAAGGCCGGGATGCGCCTGCGGGTAAAAAAACGGAAGGGCTTTCCCTTTTTTATGCGCCGCTACCGCCACCGCCTGGGACTTCTGGCGGGAATCGCTTTGTTTTTCGCGACCATCTGGTTTTTGTCGCTTCACGTATGGGTTATTAATGTTTCCGGCAATGACGAAATCACCGAGGAGCAGGTGATCTCCGTGATGGATGAAATCGGCATCCGTCCGGGAGTGCGAACCTCCGGCTTAGACGCGGAGCTGCTGGAGCAGGCCGCGATGGTGAAGCTGAAGGATGTCTCCTGGATGGCCATCAACTTCCAGGGAAGCGTAGTGAATGTGGAATTAAAGGAGCGGGATGCGCCTCCGGAAGCCATTCCCATGGAGGAGCCATGCAACCTGAAATCCTCTTATCCAGGCCAGATCGTACGCCTGGAGGTGATCTCAGGGGTCACCGTGGTGGAGGAGGGAGACGCCGTCACCCAGGGACAGCTTTTGGTCAGCGGTGTGTTTGAGGATCTTTTGGAGGGAAAAAGCCATTACCAGCACGCCAGCGGCAAGGTGATCGCCAGAACCCGAAGGCAGCTTTCCGTGGAGGTTCCGCTGACCCAAACGGTACAGGTTCCCACTGAGGAAACGGTGGTCCGTAAAAAGCTGGAGTTATTCGGCCTGGAGCTCCCCTTAACTCTGAACCCCGAGCCGGGGGAGGAGTACGAGGCGGAGGAGGAGAAGGAACAGGTCCGTCTTTTCGGGAATAAGCTGCCGATGGAGTTTACCACTCAGGTTTGGACTCTGCAAAAGGAGGAAACAGTGACTCTGACAGAGGAGGAGGCCAAAAAGCAGGGAGAGGAAAAGCTGAAGGAATTGGAGGAAGCCAGTATGGAGGATCGTAAAATCATCGAAAGGACGCTGACTACCGAGCTGAAGGATGGGATCTGCCGCGTGACGGCGGATTATGTCTGTGAAGAAAATATTGCTCTGGAAAGCCCTATCTATCTAGCCGGGGATTCGTAAGGCAGGCGGGAGCCGCTTGTGGGAAACGGCCGAGGCTGCCGGGGAGAAGCGGATTTTGACGAGCCGCGCGCCTTGCTCCGAAGAGGGCTGTCAGGAAAAGCCCTGATCATCCGAAGAAAATTTCGTGAATGTGACAATGAGGCCCCTGTGTTTTTGCCGTATGTGTATCAGATGTGACAAAACTTTGAAATTTTTGTTTTGCTAATGACTAAAACTGGGATTTGTGTTATAATATTATCAGTTTTAATCCGGCCTTAGGCCGCAAATTCAGGTGATGGAATGGCGGAACAAAGTATTAATATCGACCGCATGGAACACGCGGTGGCTCTGTTTGGAAGCTTTGACGAGAATATCAAGCTGATCGAAAGCGAGTATCAGGTGAAGGTTCTCAGCCGGGGCAACGAGCTGAAGGTGGCCGGCGATGTGGAGCAGGTGGCGAAAGCGGTCCGTGTGATCGACAGCCTTTTAACCCTGCTGAACCGGGGCGAGCTGCTAAGCGAACAGAATGTGCGCTACTGCATGTCTCTGATCGACGACGGCAGCGAGGGCAAGCTGGAATCCCTGGTAGGAGACTGCATCTGCGTCACCGCCCGGGGAAAGCCGGTAAAGCCGAAAACCCTGGGACAGAAGGGCTACTGCACCGCGATTAAGGAAAATACCATCACCATCGGGGTGGGCCCCGCTGGAACCGGCAAAACGTATCTGGCCGTTGCAATGGCGGTCACCGCTTTCCGGGCCAGGGAGGTCAACCGGATCATTTTAACCCGTCCCGCGGTGGAAGCGGGAGAGAAGCTGGGCTTTCTGCCCGGAGACCTTCAGCAGAAGGTCGACCCTTACCTGCGCCCCTTGTATGACGCCCTGTTTGATATGCTGGGCACGGATACCTACCAGAAATACGTGGAGCGGGGCAATATCGAGGTAGCGCCCCTGGCTTATATGCGGGGCCGCACCCTGGACGACAGCTTTATCATTTTGGATGAAGCCCAGAATACCACGCCGGAGCAGATGAA